>TARA_R110002110_G_scaffold303525_2_pt1 | contig 32146 bp, 33 predicted proteins | sample TARA_R110002110 | Tara Oceans TARA_R110002110 (sample SAMEA4397330) | marine metagenome | biome: Polar Biome; feature: [SRF] surface water layer (ENVO:00010504); material: water (ENVO:00002006), including particulate matter (ENVO:01000060) such as... | depth 5 m | reverse complement strand
CAATCTCGGCGACTATACCATGTGCAGTTATTCAGTGGGTCGTTACACCTCGACATAGATCAAGCCGCGATCTGCCATCACAGACTTTAGTCCCCTTAAGGCCTGTAAGGGATCGACAAGATGCTCCAGGACATGACTGGTGATTGCGACATCAAATTTACGATCCTCCGGGATCTCAGATATTGAGGGGCCGATATACTCGATTCCAGGCATCACTTCATTGACAAGTTCTACTATCGAGCAGTGAAAACGATTCTCCAGGAACGTCTTCAAAAGTCTGCCATTGCCGCCTCCATAATCGAGGATGCGATTGGCCCCATGGGGCATATAAGATCGGATATATTCATAAAGTTCGCACGATCGGCGGTGGTCACTCTTTCGTGACTCAGAGAACTCAAGGCTCGCAGAGGCGTGCTCCGCCAGATAGCGATACTTGGATTCAATATCTTGATGATCAGGGCGCGGCGAATAACAAACGAATCCACATACTTTGCATATAAGCGTATTGAGTTTGATTTCCCTGGGGCTTGCGAACCAAATATTGAACAGTATGTCCTTGCGGATTGAGCTATACTCGCGCGAGTATTGGTTGTCGGCGCTGTAACGTTTTGCAGCGATCGTCTCCCACTGCTTCTCTCCACATACCACACAACCTGGATCCGGAGTCATTTGATCTGTTTCCTGGTTTCTGGACTCTGTTGCAACTCCTGCTTTAAGTAGGCCAGGGCGCAGCCTGCTAAATCCATCGATTTCCTAAACATTGCAGTATGCCACAATGTACTTCTTGATCTTTTAAACATGAGCGCATGGCACTTTGCGATATCGCCTTTCTCGATGAGCCTCAGGCAATGAAAGGCACCTGACTTAGTGAAACTGAACTGTGAAATCGGTTGGCGCGATTTGATGGAAAACTCATGCATTGCTTCAAGCAGTTGCAGGTGCTGTATCTCCGTTACCGTTTCGGGTGCTCTTTCGAATCGCGCCCACCACCGGTGAAAGGTAAGAGCAACCTTAGCCGCGGCGCGATCGTGTCCACTCTCAGTCATGCTCTGATACGCTCTATCGGTACCGTGAATCAATGAGATGAAATTCTCGTAATTCCAACGCGAAGTAATAATGGAGCCCTCCTGATGTTTGCGCAGGTAGACGGGCGTCATTATGACATCAATTGTGTTACACACAGGAAGCAGTCTGGATAAGAAAACAGGGTCCTGAAAGTTCTTGAGGTCTTCGTCAAAATAGACTGCCGAATCCTTGAGAAATGAGGTGTTGAACAAATACGTTGTATATTGGTACAAATGCTCTATGTCCTCGCACTCCCCGAGGCTTACGCCGATGAATTCCGCCCTCTGGTTAAGGGCATGGTCCCTTCGCGCTCCATTTTCCTGCTCGATTATCATTGTTCCCTTGACGGCATCGCTACCTGTGCTCTGAGCCTGACTGAACAGACTATGCAAAGCGTCAGGTAAGAGCTCGTCATCGACATCCATAAACAGAGTGTATCGTCCACAGAGGTTTTCTATGCCAATATTGCGTGCTGCTGGTGCACCACCGTTCGCCGTTACAAAATATCCCTTAAAGCGGTGGTCAGACTCGCAGATTTCTTTGATGATAGACGCGGAATCGTCTTGCGACCCATCATCAATAAGGAGAACCTCCAGATTGCTAAATCCTTGAGCGATTATGCTTTTTGCGCAATGATTGAGATAGTCTTCTGCATTGAAGACGGGAATAACAATTGATATGTCAGGCGCTTGATTCAATGTAGGACTCCGACTATTTCAGCAGTCACAGAGCAGCGCCCATCATCTGAAACCCATATATGGCAATCTTCATATCGTCAATACGCTTACCAAAGTAAGCCATGTCTCCCAAGTATCGCTATCGCTCGTTCAGTCTCCTCACTATTCAGATGAAAATCTGTACTGACTTGAGCTGATAGGAGCAAGTGGAGAAAACTATCGATACGCTCCTGCTCTGGTTGCCAGTCAGATATCTGCTGAAGCCGATCGAGGTCATCATGACATTCCAGAGTAACATTGTGGTTTGTCGTCAGACCTATGCCGAACGTTGCACATTTTTTGTTAAATACCAGCGCTTCAAGAATGACCGTGGAGTTTGAAGCGACTAGAAAATCGCATTCTGTAATCAATTTTCGTAGCTGTGTATTATCGGTCTCCAATAACGTATTGCTGCGACTAACAGAATAAGGCGGGTTTTTATCCAGGGGGTGCATCTTGAAGACTATGTGTAGATGCGGGAGCGTTTCCTCGACATAGTCTATTATTTGCTGATTTCTATCGAAAGGGCAAAGTGCAAAGGCCGTATCGGTCTCGAGCTGTAAAGGCACGAAGACAAAGGGCGTACTGAACCCTGCTGCACTTGCTGATGTCTCAACTGGTTTTTCGATATTAATTGAATCCCACTTTACTCGGACAAAATTTTGGTTGCCGTAGTGTTTTTTGAAGCGAGCAATATCTTCTGACTGGGATTTACTTAGCGGCGCCAGCTGCTGTTGCCTGATGGAAGAATGCCCATGCACGCCGCGTGCGTCGAAGTATACATTCTTCGTTTGGGGCAAAAAGCCTATTTCACAGTAAACTTTTTTAGCCTCCGGTATACTTGCAGCGGCTTTGCGCACGCTGGGCCACAAACCGTTGGGAACAATGGTCTTCCTGTACTTTGAAAAATCGCCCGAGGGTTTGACAAAGTCCATTTGCAGGCCAAGTTTGCTGCGTAAGCGCACCATAAATGGCAGAATGACCGGGTGCTCAACGAACATAAAAGCGATATCTGCATTGGAGTATCGTGCTTTGATCGGCTCCAGTGCTTTCAGTAACCAAATCGTCAGCACGTTTCTGACTTCTTTAGATAGAAGCTGATATCTCAGGTGTTTAGTTTGCATCTGGCACTTGTTTGATTCTCAAACGCTTGGGCATGAATACTTATAAGGTTGTCGGGAATTAGTGTATCCGTAATTCGCTTTTGGCGCATATAGTTGGAAATGAAAGAATACATGATAATGAAGGATTATCGCTCGTCATCATCGCTGCAATCCCTCATTCTTGGCACACGTTTTGATCATCATGGATTAATCAATGGTTAAAGTGATTACCTTTGGTACTTTTGATGTGTTTCACGTCGGTCATCTCAGGTTACTTGAGCGCAGTAAGTCGCTCGGTAGCCACCTGACCGTCGGTGTTTCAACTGATCAGTTGAATTTTGAGAAGAAAGGTCGGATGCCCGTGTATAACCAGTTGGAACGCATGGAAATTGTGTCCGCATTGCGCTGTGTGGATGCTGTATTCTACGAGGAGTCGCTTGAAGCAAAGGGCCAGTATGTTCGTGACTACAAAGCGGATGTGCTGGTGATGGGGGACGACTGGGCCGGGAAGTTTGACAGCTTGTCAGATATTTGCGACGTCAGATACCTCGCCCGCACGCCGGCGATCTCAACAACAGAAGTGATCGAAAAAATCAGGTACTAGGCGCGGTGTGTAAATAATTTTTCCAGCCTCCCGAACTGTTCTTTGCTCGATGTTCCTGATGTGTGGTCGCCATAGGCATCGGTTATGGTTGTTTGCATAAAGTTCTGGTATGGGGCCAGGAATTGCTCGCCATCTGAAAGAGCGCTGGATATTGCCTCACCAAGCTTGTGAAGGTCAGGGCAAATAAAGCCAAACCTGTACTCCGGCCCCAGCGTGAAACCATTGCGAAATGGCGCCGGCACATCGAGAAATAGGGTGGGACGCTGCAGTGGCAAGAAATCAAACGCGATAGACGACCAGTCGCATACCAGTACGTCGGTAGCCAGTAGTATAGCCTCGGTATCAGCGTACTCTTTCTGCGAGCAAAAAATTGCCCTATCAGTGATGTCAGTATCTATTTCGGCATTGAGATGACTTCTTATCACCAGTCTCGCTCCGTTCTTCTTGCATACCCCAACCAGTTCATTGATGAAGCTCTCGGCACTCTCACCAAATGGAAATAGATCCCGGCCGCTGTGATCCTGCTGCCAGGTTGGAGCGTACAGAACGACTTTCTCCTGCTCAGTGATACCCATGGTCTGCCTGAAATGGAGGCCTGAATCGTCGGGTTGGAACAGCTTATCTGTTCTTGCGTATCCCATGCTGATTACTCGCTCGGGTTCGAAACCGAAGCGCTCTGAATAAATTTGCTTGAGCAGGGGAGAGGATACCCACACCTCGTCATACTGGTGCTGAAGCTTGAAATCTTCTGCAACGAAACCCTTGAAGGGTATGCCATGCCACACATCGATAAAAAAAATATCTGTCCATTTGAGTAGCGGTGTCATGGCATGCAATCCGTGGTCGGTAATTATGGCGCGTGCTGATCCCACTACCAGCATGTCAGTCAGACTATCGCAGCGCAGAACATTTATTCCGCTTGCTTCAAGCGCGGCTGCTTGTTCCGGATCCAGCGACAGGAAAGCCATTTCAAACGACTGGTCCTGAGATCTGCTCCAGAAGTCATACAGGGCTTTCAAATTTCCTGACAATTGGTGGCCGTACAGTACGACCATCGGCGTTGGCTGCTTTCTGGATAAATTTCTATTGACGATAGCGATAAGGGTGAACAGTCCCTGTTGAGCCAGCAAAAACCAGTGTGAGGGCTTACGTGTGTTTATCTTCATTGAGAGATGGCGTCTACAATGATCTTGGTGGGAGAGGTCTCGAGTTGCTGCGCTGGCAGGGCGTACTGGCCAAGGTTGTTCAAGGTGTCAGCGATTTTCTGGTGGTCGTAATCGCAGATAATTGCATTGTGGCCGATACCTTCCTGGCGCTCACTGGCGGCTCGCATAATGATGCACGGCTTGCCGAGGTAGTGGCATTCTTCCTGATTGCTGCCACCGTCGGTAATCACAAATTCAGCGTTCTTGATCAATCTTATAAACTGGAAGTAGCTATAGCGTGGGCGCAGTTCTATCTTCGTGCTCTCTTTCAATCTCTCCATCAGCCCGAATTGCTCGAGCTTCTGCTGGGTAGGTTTGTGAAGAATGAAGAGTAATGAATGCTTCTCACTGACTCTGAGTAGCAGATCGATGATGCCTTCGAGCTTTTTTCTTGAGAAAATATTCTCGAATCTATGCAATGAGACTACTCCGAAGGAATATTCGGGGATGTCTACGTCAGCCTCCAACACCGCCTGTTCGCTGATGCGAAGGGCGTCAAGCAGGGTGTTATGAATCGTATCGATCTTTTCACCACGGTATCCGGTCAGGTTATTAAATGCCCACTTTCCTGGAGCGAAATAAACGTTAGATAGCCTGAAGGTCAGCAGGCGGGTAATTTCTTCCGGGAAGGGGTGGAACAGCCTGAATGAACGTAGCCCGGATTCAACATGGGCCGAGCGGTGGCCTGCAACGCGAGCCAGTAGTGAACCTAAAAGCGTGGAAAAAGTGTCCCCATGATTCAGCACAATGCCGTTCTTGTCGTCCTGCCACACTTGCTTGCGATGGGACAAAGAGAACAGCAGGATACGTAACGACCAAAAAAGCATCTGTCCTACACCGGTGATGTCTTTGCCGTTGTAGAGCGTAACGTCGGGATCTTTTAACCCAAATTCTTCGCGAATATTGGACACGGTGGCCTGGTGCTGGCCACTGAATATGAAGTTATAGGGTATCTCGCGCGTCTGCAATTCAACCATGACAGGCGCCATCTTGATGAGCTGTGCTTTCGTGCCGATGAACACGTGGATCATGCGAGGCCTAGCGCGACACTTCGATGTGTGCACCCATATCAATGACAGGCGGTGTGGTTTTGTGCAGAGAAGTTATTCTATCTTCGATCGCGTCCGCTATGCCTGCGCCGTCCAGGCCCAGCCACGATTTTTGCTCCTGCGGTGCGCCGTGTTCCACGAAGTGATCCGGAATGCCAAGATTCATAACCGGCGTTGGGATGTTGTGGCTGTTGAGTAGCTCGTTAACGCCAGATCCGGCGCCACCCGCTATAGCGTTTTCTTCTACAGTGACTAAAAGGGTATGTTGCAGGGCTGCGGCGATAACCGCGTCTTCATCCATCGGCTTCACCCAACGCATATCAATCACAGTAGCATCAAGCTTCTCCGCCGCTTCCATTGCCGCTGGAAGTAAAGTCCCAAAATTCAGAATAGCCACGCCCGCCCCTCTGCGCACCTCAACCGCCTTGCCGATCTCCAGTAGCGACATCTCATCAGCGATCAGTGCGCCGGGTCCGGTGCCTCTGGGATAGCGGATCGCAGCGGGCCCTTTGTGCATGAAAGCGGTATACAGTATCTGTCGGCACTCGTTCTCATCGGAGGGTGCCCCGATCACCATATTGGGAATGCAGCGCAAAAAGCTCAAGTCGAAGGCACCGTGGTGGGTCGGTCCGTCCTGCCCAACCAGGCCTGCGCGATCCAGCGCAAACGTCACGTCAAGGTCTTGCAGCGCAACATCGTGAATCAGTTGGTCGTAGCCGCGTTGCAGGAAAGTGGAGTAGATTGCCACCACGGGCTTGAGGCCGTCACAGGCCATGCCGGCTGCCAGCGTTATTGCGTGCTGCTCTGCAATAGCAACATCGAAATAGCGCTTGGGAAAACGTTTGGCAAAATCCACCATGCCGGAGCCTTCGCACATGGCAGGGGTGATGCCCACCAGGGATTCATCTCGCTCGGCCATGTCGCAAAGCCAGCGTCCAAACACGTCCTGGTACTTGGGTTTGCGTGGTGTGGTGGCAGGTGGTAACCCGGCAGGCTGCGGGCCGCGTGGTTTCGGGTCAATCTTGTTGATGGCGTGATAGCCAACAGGGTCGGCTTCTGCCGGGGCAAAGCCCTTGCCTTTCATGGTGCGTATATGGAGGAATTGAGGGCCTTCCAGCTCCTTCATGTTTTCCAGCGTCTGGATCAGGCCGGGCAGGTCATGGCCGTCGAGCGGGCCGATATAGTGAAAGCCGAGCTCTTCAAACAGGGTGCCAGGCGCTACCATGCCTTTCATGTGCTCTTCGGTGCGTTTGGCCAGTTCCCAGGCGGGTCGAATCTTCTCAAGCACCTTTTTGGAGCCTTCGCGCATGGCGATGTAGGTTTTGCTGGCCCAGATTTTGGCAAAGTAGGTCGCGAGACCACCGCGATTGTGGCCAATGGACATCTGGTTGTCGTTGAGAACCACCAGCATGTTGGGTCTTGCGTGGCCTGCGTGTGCCAGCGCTTCAATCGCCATGCCGCCGGTAATCGCGCCGTCGCCGATAACAGCAATCACTTTACGTTCTATGCCTTGCTGGCGGGCGGCCAGTGCCATGCCCATTGCGGCGGAGATGCTGGTGGAAGAATGGCCAACCCCGAAGGTGTCGTATTCGCTCTCGCTGCGCTTGGGGAAGCCTGACAAGCCATTAGCCTGGCGCATGGTGTGCATCTGTTGCATCCGCCCGGTCAGGATCTTGTGCGGATAGGTCTGGTGGCCGACATCCCAGACAATGCGATCGTGTGGTGTGTTGTAAATGTGGTGCAGTGCAATGGTGAGCTCTACGACACCGAGTCCGGCGCCGAAATGCCCTCCGGACTGCCCTACGCTGTACAGTAGATAGGCGCGTAACTCTTCCGCGAGCTGCAGCAGCTGCTCGGTATTGAGGGCGCGCACAGAGGCTCCCTCATCAATCGAATTGAGCAGGGGTGTGGCTGGGACAGTGACGGGAATATCAGACAGCATGGGCGCAATTCTAGCGCATAATGTGCGTAAAGTGGTGGCTTACTGACTACTGCTATTGGGGTCTTGCAGGGAGTATAACAGGGGCACCTGTGAGGCTGATGCCGGGCCAAAGTCTTGTTCCAGCTGCCGCTGCAGCAGCATTGCCAGCCGCAGATAGCCGGATTCATTCAGGTTGATGCCATCGCCACGGAAATAATCGGGTTTGGCACTGCCGTTACCGTGTGTCAGGAAGCGGTTGGCATCCAGGATAGTCACACTGGGCAGCTTTGCAGCCCATGCCTGCAGCAGCTGGCTGGCTTTCTCGATCTTCTCATTGTCCTGCGGAAAGAGCGTCGTTTTGAGGGGCGTAAAGATGTAAAACCTGTGTGTTGTGCCGTGATCTTTATCGAGATTAATCAATGACTTAATGCCATCCACGAGCTCGTTTGCGCTCTTGGCGTCGCGCACGTGAAACTCGCTGTTACTGGGCAGCAGGACTACCGCTCTGGGTCTGTAAAAGCCAATCAGTCTTTTGTAGTAGTGTGCAATATCATCAACGGTGGCATCTCCCAGGCCACGCATCAGGACGGGGTAGGGCGTGAGCAGATCATCCAGGCCCTTCCATAGCCGCACCCGCAGCCCGCCTACGACAACGATGGGTTTCTCCGGCAGAGGCTGTAACCGGTCCGAACGAATGTACGCATCCATTTCAGACTGCCAAACGGTAGGAGACGGATCGAGCGTGGCCAGCGCTTCACTGGACAGCAAATAGGCCAGGTGAACGATGGGCAGCAGCAACAGCACCGCGCAAAATGTGCGAAGGGTATTCCAGGAAAGCATGTCCCGGTGATCCTGAGTGAAATTCTGCTGCAGTTTGTCGCAAAAGCCGGTTGCAGGCAACGCGGCTGCGTCTTGGCTGTGACCGGGTTGGCAGGTTTGATGCCCGGCGTTCTGTTTCCCAGCGTATCAGTGTAGGATTCAGCCATGATTTATCAACGCCACATTCCGCCACAGGAACTGTTCAGTGCCCAGCTGGAAATGCTGATGCAGAACGGTCGCATTGCAACTGTGAGCGCGAATCTCATCGGGATTGTGGCGACGATTTTGATGTTCTGGGCCTATGTTGATTTCACTGCAATGCTGCTGTGGGCCGCGGTATTTGTGATTTTTTTACTGCTGCGCTCATTGCACATGAGTAACGCGCTGGTCGAGCACCGTTACCAGAGCAAGCCGCACAGATTATTCTGGCAACTGGTAGTGGGAGCTGCGATCACGGGAGCCATCTGGTCTGCGATCTACATCTATGCAGCATCGCGGGTGCCGATGACGATGCAGTACACCTTTCTGTTGATGATTGTGATGATTACGGCATTCTCGCTGGGGTATTCAGTGGCGGTGAGAGAGTACTTCATCGCCAGCGTGTTTACGTCATTGTGGCCCATTGCCTGGTGGAATCTGGCGCACTACTGGGAACAGCCATTCAACCTGGTGATCGGGCTGTTGCTGTTGGCATTCTGCGCGCTGCTGGTATCGATTACTGACCAGGTATATAACTCATTCCGCAACATGATTTCGCTGAACTGGGAGCGCGAGTCGATTGCTCGTGAGCTGGGTGACTTGACCGGTTCCCTGCGGGACCGTAACCGTCAGCTGCGCGACGCCCGGCGCCAGTTGACAGACCTGGCAAACGTCGACGAACTCACCGGGCTGGGTAATCGCCGTCTGGTGAATAAGGTGCTGCAGGAAGAGCTTAACCGCGCGCGGCGCAGTGGCACAGAGTTGTCGATGATCCTGCTGGATGTGGATTACTTCAAAGCCTACAACGACACCTATGGGCACCCCGCGGGCGATAAAGTGCTGCAGACCCTGGCCGATCTCATGCAGCGCGCCACGACGCGCGCGGGTGAGGTGGTTGCGCGCTATGGTGGCGAAGAGTTTATCCTTCTGTTGCCAGGCGCGTCCGCGCATTCTGCCCTGCGCACTGCAAGCCGTCTGCGTGATCTGGTAACGGCGGAGCGCATTCCGCACGGCACGTCTGAAGTCGCTGACTTTATTACCGTCAGCCAGGGTGTCATCACTGCCCGCCCGGAGGGGGGGCTGCAGCCAGCTGAATTGATCAAACAGGTCGACCAGACGCTGTATCAGGCCAAGGACGCCGGCCGTAACACCATCGCTGTTGCCTGAGCCTACTGTGACGAATCTTCCTTGAAGCGGTGAATCTGCCTCCGTTGTTTTTTGGTGGGTCGCTGTGCCGGCCTGTCGATCATGCCCCCGGCCGCTTTTCTGGCCTGCGCCTGTGCCTCGCGCCGCGCCGCGCTGTCTGCGGTTTCTTCATATAGTGCCTGGGCCTCTGGCGCACCTCTGCGCTGTGCTGATAGCGCTCTGACTACGACGACTTTTTCGTCCCAGCCCTGTCGGATCTGTAGCTCATCGCCGACACTGATCTCGCGCGATACCTTGACCCGTTGGCCGCCCAGATGAACCTTGCCGCCCTCGATCGCGGCTTTGGCCAGGCTGCGAGTCTTGTAGAATCGCGCCGCCCACAGCCATTTGTCGAGGCGCAGTTTGTTTGCGCTGCCTTCAGCTTCTTTCATGCGGGGCGACTCCGGGCATGATTTCGTCAAAGTGGTGAATGCCGGGAAACCGGTTGTCGATACGCTTCTGTCGTGAGCTGTCCGGTTGCAGCAGGGTCAGCAGGTGGGCAATGCCATATTCCTGCGCAGAATCCAGTACGCGCTCGGTGTCATCAATCAGCAGGGTGCGCGCCGGATCAAACGGATGCAATGCCTGCAGCCGGTGCCAGAAGGCCTGCTCCTCTTTTGCGGCAGCAAGCTCGTGCGACACCACCACGCGGTCGAACCAGCCGGTAAGGTCGATGTTTTCCATTTTGATATCCAGGGTCTTGCGATGCGCGTTGGTCACCATAACGACGTCGCGCGTGCTGGTGTGCAGTTGCTGCAGAAACTCAATAACATGCGGACGCAGCGCTATCATGTGCTGCATTTCCTTTTTCAGCGCCGGTATATCCATGTCCAGTTGTTGCGACCAGTGATCAAGGCAGTACCAGTCGAGTGTGCCCTGATTGCTGTTGAATCGGCTGTGCAGCTGCTTGGCAGATTCCTCGGCCGAGATGCTGTGCTTCTGCGCATACATGGCGGGAATGTGTTCCATCCAGAAAAAATTGTCGAAGTGCAGATCAAGCAGGGTGCCGTCCATGTCCAGCAATACGGTATCTACACTGTTCCAGTCAATCATATCGAGTCCTGCTTGCGGGCATGAATGTCAACGAGGTGCGGCTGCGTGCATTATGCCTGCTTTACCCGTTACTCGCAGCGCAGAGCATGCCGGGCGATGGTATATTGTGGCTAAATTGTCTGGAAAAACCACAGTGAAGGACCTCGTTGCGCTAGTCCCCGATTTACTCGCCCTCAGTATGCAGGCGGGTGACGCGATTACTGAACGCTATCATGCTGATGAGCCGCTGACTGTCGAGTCCAAGTCAGACGATACGCCCCTGACGCGCGCGGATCTGGATGCGCATACTGTGCTCAGCAAAGGGTTGAGAGCACTCACTCCAGGGATTCCTCTGCTGTCAGAAGAATCGCCCGACAGTGAGCTCGCCCAGCGCCGTGAGTGGCATAAACTGTGGCTGGTTGATCCGCTGGACGGCACCAAGGAGTTCATTGGCCGCACCGGTGAATTTACCGTCAATATTGCGCTCATTGATGATCACCGCCCGGTACTGGGTGTGCTGTATGTCCCGCTGGAACGCTCAGCCTATGTGGGCATTCCTGGTCTCGGCGCGTGGCGCTATCGTTGCCAGAAGGATGGCACATGGCGGCGTACCGTTATCCGCACGCGAGCGCTGCAAGATGGCCACCCGTTGCTGGTTCTGGCCAGCAGACGCCACAATGGTCCGGGTATCAGGCGGTGTCTGTCCTGGCTGGAAAATCATTGGGGCCCGATAGCGCGCAGCAACAGCGGAAGTGCGCTCAAGTTTTGCCATATGGCCGAGGGAGACGGGGATTTTTACCCGCGTTTTTCACCGTGCAGCGAATGGGATACAGGCGCTGGTCAGGCACTGCTTGAAGGCGCGGGAGGCTGCCTGCTGGGTATGGATGGTGCGCCGTTACGATACAACGAGCGAAAGACGCTGCTGAGCCCCCACTTTTACGCCATCGCAGATCCCGGCCACACATTGTGGAAGTTATTGTTGGGCCGGAACGCCGACGCGGCTGGCTGAGGTCGGGTATAAGCGCTTGTGCAGGCAATCGTTGAGGGTATAGAGTTGCAGTGTGTTCAGAAACTGACCGTGGTATAACCGACAACGATATGACCGAGCCACCGCACACCACCACCGGCGACGAAGCAGACGCTGCCAATGAAATCATGACCCCGGCGATGCGGCTGCTGGAACTGCAATCCAGGCACCGCTCCCTGGATCTCAAGATCGCCGAACTGCATCAATTTCCCTATCAAAACCAGATTCTGATGCAGCGGCTCAAGAAAGAGAAGCTGCGCTTGAAAGACTGTATCGAGCGTATCAAGGATGAAATGATTCCAGATTTGAACGCCTGATATTCCATTAATTCCTTTGCCAAGCGGGATGTTCTACCGATGAAATACACCAGCCTCAGCCTCGCGACAACGTTCATAGCATTGTTGTTCACGCCACATCTTATGGCGGCCGATGAGGCGCCTTCGGTGAGTCTCACCAAATTGTCGGGGCCGTTGCACCTGCTGCAGGGGCGTGGTGGCAATGTGGTGGCCTCTGTCGGTGATGATGGCATTCTGATGGTTGACGATGACTATGCCGATACGGCGCCGGCTTTTCGGGACGTGCTGAAAACCCTGGCCGGCGATGACTACAAGCCGCGGTTTCTGCTGAACACGCATTGGCACGGCGATCATGTCGGCGGCAACCTGCTCTGGTCGCAGGAAGGTGCCGTTCTGATGGCGCATGACAACGTCAGGCGTCGCATGTCTACCCGACAGGAGATGGCCGTGTTTGACAATGTTGTGGAGCCGAGTCCGCCGGCGGCTCTGCCAGTAGTGACCTATGGTGATGCGCTTACCCTGCATTTCAACGGCGATGATGTCGAAGTGCAGCACTTTCCCCGCGGGCATACAGATGGCGACAGTGTGGTGTTCTTCAGTCGGGAAAATACTGTGCACATGGGTGATTTGTTTTTCAAGGACGCCTTCCCGTTTGTCGATATAGGCTCGGGTGGCAATGTGTTCGGTTATATCGAGGCGGTTGAGGCCATACTGGAGCGGGTGGATACCAGCACGGTGATTGTGCCTGGCCACGGCAGCCTGGCAGACAAGGCAGACCTGCTGCGCTATCACCATATGCTCACGACCACCGCTGCAGTGGTGAAAACCGGGCTGGCCAGCGGTATGACGGTAGAACAATTGACGCAAAAGGGGCTTGGCGAAGAATGGCAGAGCTGGGGTGAGGGCTTCATCAACGAGGCTCTTTGGATCAGCTTTGTAGCCGGCAGCCTCTAGCGCCTTTACCCGGCATTTGTTCTGCCCGCTCAGATCAGCAGCGCGCCTTCCAGTTGTAGCAGCTGTGTTTTCATCGCCAGCCCGCCTGCAAATCCGGTAAGCGAGCCATTGCTGCCGATAACGCGGTGACAGGGAACCACGATCGGCAGCGGGTTGCGCCCGTTAGCGGCACCAACCGCGCGCACGGCCCTGGGTCGCTGGATGGCGCGCGCAATGTCGCCGTAACTGCACACCTCCCCATAGGGTATTGTTCTCAGCGCGTCCCATACCTCCTGCTGGAAAGCTGTGCCCGCCGCGCGCAGTGGTAGATCAAACTGTCGTAGATGCCCTTCAAAGTACTCCTGCAACTGACGCTCGCACTCCTTGAGTAGCGCACGCGAGGCAGCGGCTGCCGTTGCTTTGTTGCCTGGCTGGCCGGATTCCCCGGCGCCAAATTCTATGCGCACCAGGTAGTCACCGTCGACGACAAGGCGCAAAACGCCCACCGGTGTTGCCATGTCGTGTGTAATGATTGTTGTGTGGGTCATGGCGGCAGACTCCTCCAGAGCAGGTTGGCAGCATAGGAGCGCCACGGGCGCCAGTTTGCGGCAGCTTCAGTCAGTGATAGCGTTCCCGGCGCCAGCGTTTGCCAGGCTTTTTCCAGGCCAAGGTCTTTGTCGGGGAATACATCGGTATCGCCCGCACCGCGCATGGACGTCATCGCTACCGTCCACGGGCCCACGCCTTTCAGCGATGCCAGCAGTTCCAGCGATAGAGACTCCTCTGTGTCTTGCAGGTGCCGGCAAAGGGTCCGCAAGGTCTCGCGGCGTCGGGTGGGCATCGGGAAATGTGTGTCGTCCAGTTGGCTGATGTCGGCCGCGCTGGGAAATACCAGATGCTCGGGATCGGCACTGCAGGCCCTGGCCAGTCGGGCGCAAATACCGCGTGCGGCAGCGGTGCTGACCTGTTGTCCGATAATCGCCCTGATCGCCGCTTCATACAATGACCAGTAACCCGGTGAGCGCAGGCCTGTGCCTGCTTGCAGTAATGGTTTCAGGGCGGCGATCGAGCCCAGATTGTCGGCAATAGCTGGAGGGTTGGCATCCAGGTCGAACATGCGCCTGACATTGGCCATGATGGGCATCAGCTGGCGATTGTCCTCGCAACGCACGCGCAGTTCCAATGCGTTGCGAGAATGGACGGGGCTCACGTAAACGGTTGCCGGGGCACCGTTTATCAACAGCTTGCGCTGGTAGACATCTCCCTCCAGGCTCTCTACGCCTTCCACGCAGTGACGTCGCAGAAACGCGCAGATGCCTTCCCAATCGTAGGGCGGACGGTAATGTAACTCCAGTCGTATCAAGGGTGTGTTACTGACGGCGCTACTGGATTTGCGCAAGTCGCCCGGTGTCTGGCGAAACTGCTCCTGCATGGCACTGTTGAAGCGGCGCACGCTGTTGAAGCCGGCCGCGTGTGCAACATCGGTCAGCGGCAAAGTACTCTCCACAAGGAGTTTTCGGGCCAGTAGCAGGCGTTTGTTGTGAGCGACGCTGTGCGGCGATACGCCGAGTTCGCGCTGAAACAGTTTGCGCAGGTAGCGTTCGCCGACGCCAAGCCGCAGGGCCAGTGCCGTCAGCTTACCGTCGTTCAGGGCACCCTGTTCTATCAGGGAGAGGGCTCGATGCACCGTTGTCTGGCTGCCGTGCCATGCGGGACTGCCCGGCGCTGATTCAGGCCGGCAACGCAAACAGGGCCGGTAGCCGGCCGTGGCTGCCTGCACTGCATGACGAAAATACAGTACATTTTTCTCCGCCGGCGGCCGCGCCGGGCACACCGGGCGACAGTAGATGCCGGTGGTTTTTACCGCAATGAAAAACTCGCCATCAAAACGGGGGTCTCTGGCCAGTCGTGCGCGCTGGCACAACGTGACATCCAGCGCCACGCCATCATGCGCGGTCTCAATATCACTCATGTTCGTAATCATGCTTGTAATATAGTCTTGTGCACTGGTATGCACTAGTCAAAAACGGCCCTGTAAAGCCCGCAATGTTGTGCCGCGTTTGGTGGTGCCGCTGTGGTGATCTATGCAGCGCTGAGCAGTTGAGGCTCCAGCGACAGCGAGGAGCTGCCGTCGTCGATATACACGATGCCGCCAACAATGCTGATGCTGAGGTTAATGGTTCTTCCCGCCATGGACGCCAGTTGTTCCACTTCCGGCCATGCGAACTGCCAGACCTGCAGATGGGGAAGGGCGTTGATCGCAGCGGCATTGAGTTTCCACCAGGTGTCGCTGCTTTTACCAAAGGCATAGACGGTGACCTGCGCTGACTTGCCGCAGGCTTTGCGCAGACGGGGTTCTTCAGGTTGCCCGATTTCAATCCATTGCTGGATTTCACCACTGTCGCTGTGGCGCCAGATATCGGGTTCATCAGTGCTGGATAAACCACGGGTGAAAGCCAGGCCGCGTGCGTTATTGAGGCAGTAAGCCAGCAGGCGCACCATCATGCGCTCCACAGTTTCTGATGGATGTTTGGCCAGTGTGAGAGAGAGCGATTCGAAACAGTTGCGGTCGCTGTCTGCCAGCTCGACCTGTGCTTTGTAGATGGTGGGCTTGAGTGCCATTTGAACGACTCGCAAGAAGGCGGAGCGGCATTATACATAAAGCGGCAGGCTCTGAACGGTCCAAGCTATTGAGCCGTTTGCACAATCATCGCCAGGCAGGGTTTTCCCGCGCTCTATCACTGTTATTCTCTGGCATTGGTTTCAGTCACAGCAGGTGCCTCATGAGTCAACAGCCCTATATTCTCATCACCGCGGATACCCATGCCGGCGGCAGCCATGCGCAGTATCGCGAATATCTTGATCCGCAATGGCGGGAGGCCTTTGATGAGTGGCGCGGCGGGTATCGCAATCCATCGCAGGAACATTACGGAAAAAAGAAACTGCGCAATTGGGATCTGGAAGTCCGCAGTACAGATCAGAACAGCCAGGGGGTGGTAGGCGAGGTAGTTTATCCCAACACCGTGCCGCCGTTTTTCTCCAAGAGCATTGTGACCGCGCAGCCGCCCAGGCCGGAGCAGTATGAAAAGGCACTGGCTGGCATTCGAGCGCACAATCGATGGCTGAAGGATTTTTGTGAAGAAGACCCGGTGCGCCGCGCCGGCGTCGGGCTGATACTTCCGAATGATATCGATGAAGCGATCAAGGATGTGCAGTGGATCGCCAAAGCGGGCTTGCGCGGCGGCGTCCTGTTGCCACTGATTCCCGAAGATTGCACCTGGCTGAAGCCTCTCTATCATCCGGACTGGGAGCCGCTCTTTGCGGCTATACAGGATTGCGGTCTGGTGATGAACCAGCATTCCGGGCAGGGTTTGCCGGATTACGGAACCGGGCCAGTGGCAGAGGCGCTGTGGATATCTGAAGTGCCGTTTTACTGCAAGCGCGGTTACAGCCACCTGTTGATGAGCGGCGTATTTGAACGCTACCCCAAACTGAAATACATACTCACCGAATCGGGGTGCTCCTGGGCACCAGAAATGCTGCGCAGCCTGGATCGCATTCACCAGGGAATTCTGGCCGGCGCGATCGGTGAAATGGACTACTCCAAAATGGACTGGGTATTGAAGGAACCGCCGAGCTTTTACGCGCGTCGTAACTGTTACTACGGAGCAAGTTTTCCCAGTATAGAAGAGCTTAATGGCAGCGAACTGGTTGGCGTTGAGCAGATTTGTTGGGGCAACGACTACCCTCACTACGAGGGGACCTTTCCCTACAACCTCGAATCCTTGCAGCTGACTTTCGGGGCGGTGCCTGAGCGTGAGCGTCGCATGATCCTGGGCGAGAATGCCGCAGCGCTGTACGGTTTTGATCTGGAGAAGCTGCGACCGCTGGCGGACCAGTACGGGCCCACGCCTGCCCAGGTTGAAACCCCGCTGGAAAGCATTCCGCAGGACAGTGGCTGTTATTTATTCCAGAACGCGCGCCTGGCGCAGGCCGGCGCATAAATCACTACACGCTGGGATGTTTGCGCACCTGCCACAGCACGATCAGGCTGCATAGCATGATGATCAGGTCGATGATTATGACCGTCAGGTAGTGTTGATCAGGTTCCGGAAAGCTCAGGTAGAGCGCCGCGCTGTTGGCCGCCGGGATCAGGATAGCCATGAACAGGCTGAAGCGGGATTGTCCGAAAAGGCCCAGGCCGATAATCAGGTAGACGCCGCCAGTCAGCATATCCAGCACGGCCAGGGTACTCAGCTCGCGCATCCACAGCGCTGCAATATGGCCAATGCCGGAGAGAGTAATCAGCGATGCGGCGAGCAGCCGCAAAGTGCGCACCAGGGTGCTGACATCAGGCAGTGCCGGTATGTCGCGATTGTGCATCGCGTTATGCCCCGGCCGCCCGCAGTGCGCGCCCAACGCGGGTGCCGTTGTCGCGCCCTAGCGTATCTGAAATGCGCTGTCCCGCCGCCGCCAGTGCCGTGAGATCAATGCCCGTGTCTATACCCATGCCCTGTAGCATGTACACTACGTCCTCACTGGCGACATTGCCTGAAGCGCCTTTCGCGTAGGGGCAGCCGCCGAGCCCGGCGACTGAGGCATCGACGGTCGCGATGCCATGCTGCAGTGCCACCAGTATGTTGGCCAGCGCCTGACCGTAGGTGTCGTGGCAGTGCACGGCCAGTTGTTCGGGTGAGTGCTGCGCCAGCAAGGTGTTGAGCAGGCGCGTCATACTGCCAGGCGTGCCTGTGCCGATGGTGTCTCCGAGGGAGACCTCGTAACAGCCCATCTCGAGTAGCCTTGAGGTCACTTCAAGCACGGCGTCCGGGTTGATTTCGCCTTCATAGGGGCAACCCAGTACACACGAAACATAGCCGCGCACCGGCAGCTGTGCTGCCCGCGCCGCCTGCATCACATCGTCAAAGCGCTGCAGGCTCTCTTCGATACTGCAATTGATGTTCTTTTGCGAAAAGGCTTCGGAGCAGGCGGCAAATACAGCGATTTCATCTACGCCCGCCGCAACCGCGCGTTCGAAGCCGCGCAGGTTGGGGGTGAGGGCGGTGTAGCGTACGCCATTGCGCCGCTTGATTGCGTTGAACACGGCCTCGCTGTCGGCCATCTGGGGCACCCATTTGGGGTTCACAAAACTGCCTGCTTCGATAACGCTGATGCCGGCGGCGCCGAGATCGTCTATGAGCTGCAGTTTGTCGGCCAGCGCGATGACCTGTTGCTCGTTCTGTAAGCCGTCGCGTGGCCCAACCTCAACCAGTGTGACCTGTTGCGGAAGATTCATGGCTTTATTCCTCTGCGGCGCTGAAATCCAGCAACTCTGCGCCGCCGTCGACCAGCTCACCCGGCTGGTAATAGAAGGCTTGCACCGTGCCGGCTGCGGGAGCGCGAATCGTGTGCTCCATTTTCATTGCCTCCATCACCAGTAGCGGGGTGTTTTCCTCAACGGCTGTCCCCGCTTCAACCAGTAAGGTCACGATGGTGCCGTTCATGGGCGCGCTCAGTCCGCCTTTAGCGCCGGCGTTGTCTGCTTCACCGGTATCTGGCTGCACCGCGCGAAAATGGCAGGCTCCCTCAGGCAGGTACAGTGTAAAACCGTCCTGCGTGCGGGCCAGCGTGCCGCGCTGGCGGTGGCCTTCGACATCCACATGCAGCGTATCGCCGTCCAGTTCACCGCGTATCTGCGTTTCACGTCCTGCGGCCTGCACGAGGTAGATGTCGCCACGTTGCTCCACTGTCACCGCATGATCGTGCTGGTGGCAGTGTACAACGAGCCGGTGGGCGCTGGGCTGGTTGAGGCGCCAGCCGTTCGTCTGTTGAAACGGGGAGTAGGGGTCAGCACAGGATGCGGGCGCCGATTGCTGCTGTTGGTAAAGCAGTAGTGCGATTGCCGCCAGCGGCAGTTCCTGTTCAAGATCCTGCTGTCGTTCGTGAAAGATCAGGTCACTGTGTTTTTCGATGAAACCGGTGTCGATATCGGCCTCCACAAACGGTGGTGATGTCGCCAGGTTGTAGAGGAAATCCAGGTTGGTGACGGTGCCGCCAATGCGGTAGCTGGCAAGCGCAGTGGCCAGGCGCTGCAGTGCGCGGTCGCGCGATTCGTCCCACACGATCAGTTTGGCGATCATGGGATCGTAATACACGCTGATCTCGTCGCCCTGGCGCACCCCGGTATCGACCCTGACATGAGCAGACTCCTCAGGGGGCTGCAGGAACCCCAGCGTGCCGGTGACCGGCAGGAAATCATTGTCCGGGTCCTCTGCATAGATGCGCGCTTCAAAGGCGTGACCGTGAATACGCACCTCTTCCTGGGCTAACGGCAGTGGCTGGCCGCTGGCGACGAGCAGCTGCCACTCGACGAGGTCCTGCCCGGTGATCATTTCCGTGACCGGATGCTCAACCTGCAGGCGCGTATTCATCTCCATGAAGTAAAAGCTGCCGTCTTCATCGAGCAGGAATTCCACGGTGCCGGCGCCGCGATAGTCAATCGCGCGCGCGGCGGTCACGGCGGCCTCGCCCATTTCCCGACGCAGGGCTTCCGACATGCCCGGTGCGGGTGCCTCCTCGATGACTTTCTGGTGGCGCCGCTGTACCGAGCAGTCGCGCTCGGCCAGGTAGATGCCGCGACCCTCGTTGTCGCAAAACACCTGAAATTCAACGTGCCGTGGGCGCGTCAGGTATTTCTCCACCAGCATGGTGTCGTCGGCAAAACTGGCCAGCGATTCGCGCCTGGCGGCTGCCAGTGCATCGTCAAACTCATGCGCTGACCACACCTGCCGCATGCCCTTGCCGCCGCCGCCCGCGGTTGCTTTGAGCAGTACCGGATACCCCATGTCGTCGGCAGCCTTGCGCAGTATTGCAGGATCCTGGTCGTCACCGTGATAACCCGGCACCAGCGGCACATTGGCTGCGCCCATGATGCGTTTGGCCGCAGACTTCGATCCCATGGCTTCTATCGCAGCCGTCGGGGGGCCGATGAATACCACGCCGCGTTCGGCGCAGGCGCGTGCGAAGGCGGCATTTTCAGACAGGAAGCCGTAGCCGGGGTGTATGGCATCGGCATGGGTAGTGACAGCCGCTTCGAGGATCCTGTCTCCCAGCAGGTAGGACTCGCGCGCCGGTGCAGGGCCGATATGCAGAGCTTCATCGGCCATTCGCACATGCAGGGCATCGCGGTCCGCGTCAGAATAGACCGCCACGGTAGCGATGCCCATGCGGCGTGCTGTTTTGATCACGCGGCAGGCAATCTCACCGCGGTTGGCTATCAGGATTTTGTTAAACATGTTGGTTTCCCATTATTCCCCACGCCAGGCGGGTTGGCGTTTTTGCAAGAAGGCGCCGAGCCCTTCCTGACCTTCGTCTGATACCCGTATCCGGGCAATGCGTTCGCAGGTGTCCTCGATGACGGCATCGTTGATCTCTTGTGCTGCGACATCAACGACCAGCTGCTTGGCGGCGCGAACGGCCAGCGGGCCGTTGGCCAGCAATGTATCCACCAGAGCGTTGACGCGTTCATCCAACTCACCCTGTGCTGCGATCACGCTGACTAGTCCAGTCTGCTGTGCGCTATTCGCACTGAAGCGCTCCGCAGTCATAAAGTAGCGCCGTGCAGCCCGTTCACCCATGGCCTTGACGACATAGGGGCCGATCGTCGCGGGAATCAGGCCAATCTTGACCTCCGACAGGCAGAAGCTGGCGTCGTCCGCCGCCACCGCCATATCACAGCAGCTGACCAGTCCTACAGCGCCGCCAAACGCGGCACCCTGTACTCGCGCAATGGTAGGCTGTGGCAGGTCGTGCAGTGCCCGCAGCATGGCGGCGAGCAACCTGGCGTCCTGCAGGTTGTGGTCGTAGGTATAGTCGGCCATGCGCTGCATCCATGACAGGTCAGCGCCGGCACTGAAGTTCTTGCCATTGGAAGCCAGCACGACCACACGTACGTCGTCGCGCTGTCTCACATCATCAAACGCCCTCTGTAATTGTGCTATGACGGCGTCGTCGAAGGCATTGTGTTTGTCCGGGCGGTTCAGCGTGATAGTGGCAACGCCGCGCTTATCGACCTGCAGCACAACGGCATCCTGGTGACTGTTCTGCACTGAATTGCTCGTCATTACATTCTGAACACGCCGAAGCGTGATTCCTCAATGGGTGCGTTCAGTGCCGCAGACAATGACAGGCCCAGCACCATGCGCGTGTCGGCCGGGTCAATAACGCCGTCGTCCCACAGCCTGGCTGATGAGTAGTAGGGGTGTCCCTGGCGCTCATAGAGATCAATGATGGGTTGTTTGAACGCCTTCTCGTCCTCGGCGCTCATACTCTCGCCGGAGCGCGCCATTTGATCCTGCTTGACGGTAGCCAATACGCCGGCGGCCTGCTCGCCGCCCATGACCGAGATACGGGCATTGGGCCACATAAACAAGAAGCGCGGATCGTAGGAGCGGCCACACATGGCATAGTTGCCGGCGCCAAATGAGCCGCCGATGATGACGGTGAATTTGGGCACAGCCGCGCACGCGACCGCGTGTACCATCTTTGCCCCGTGACGGGCGATGCCGCCGGCCTCGTATTGCTTGCCCACCATGAACCCCGTGATGTTCTGCAGAAATACCAGGGGCGTTTTCCGCTGCGCACACAGCTCGACGAAGTGCGCGCCCTTGACAGCAGACTCACCGAAAAGAATACCGTTGTTGGCGATGACGCCTACCGGATAGCCATGAATGCGAGCAAAACCGCATACCAGGGTTTCGCCGTATAGCGCCTTGAACTCGTCAAACTCAGAGCCGTCTACAACGCGGGCGATAATTTCCCGCACATCGTAGGGCTGGCGTGAGTCTGCAGGGATAACGCCATAGATGTCTTCACACGGATAGAGCGGATCAACCGGCGGGCGCATGTCCATAGACGTCGGCTTCACTCTATTGAGCCTTGCTACTGCCCGGCGCACCAGCTCCAGTGCGTGATGATCATTGTTGGCATAGTGGTCCGTGACACCTGATGTGCGGCAGTGCACGTCAGCGCCGCCCAGTTCCTCTGCCGAGACAATCTCTCCGGTAGCCGCCTTCACCAATGGCGGGCCGCCGAGAAAAATCGTGCCCTGATTTTTGACGATAATGGATTCATCGGCCATGGCGGGCAGGTAAGCACCGCCGGCGGTACATGATCCCAGCACGGCAGCGATCTGCGGAATGCCTTTGGCCGACATACGCGCCTGGTTGTAGAACGCGTGCCCGAAATGTTCTCGATCGGGGAATACCTCGTCCTGCAGCGGCAAAAAGGCGCCGCCAGAATCCACCAGGTACACACAAGGCAGGTGATTCTCTTCCGCGATGGTCTGCGCACGGCCCTGCTTCTTTACCGTCAGTGGGTAATAGGTGCCGCCTTTGACGGTGGCATCGTTGACGAAAATCATACACTCCTGGCCACTCACGCGACCGATGCCGGTGATAATGCCGGCGCTGGGCACAGGGTCGTCGTACACCTTGTGCGCCGCCAGTTGCGACAGTTCTAGAAAGGGCGTGCCCGGATCCAGCAGCGCATTCAGTCGTTCGCGAGGTAGCAGTTTGCCACGTGAGGTGTGGCGCTCCTGCGCCTTTGCGCCGCCGCCCTGATGCACTGTGGCGACTTGCTGGCGCAGATCATCCACCTGGGCCTGCATATGGTCGCGATTGGCCTCGAAGCCTGCGTCGCGGGTATTGATGCGTGTCTGTAGCACGGTCATTGCAGCGCTCCTAGGCAGTTGCGTTGAAGAGTTCGCGGCCAATCAGCATACGGCGGATTTCCGACGTACCGGCGCCAATTTCGTACAGCTTGGCATCGCGCAGCAAACGCCCCGCGTTGGACTCATTGGTATAGCCAAAGCCGCCCAGTGCCTGAATCGCCTGTAGCGCCATTTGCGTGGCTTTCTCCGCTGTGTAAAGAATGACGGCAGCACAATCCTGGCGTGTTTCCTCGCCCCGGTCACAAGCTCCCGCGACCGCGTACAGATAGGCGCGGCAAGCGCTCAGGTCTGCGTACATATCGGCCAACTTGCCCTGCATCAGCTGGAATTCGCCAATGGGTTTGCCGAACTGCTGGCGGTCGTGCAGGTAGGGCAGAACCTCATCGACGCAGGCCTGCATGATTCCAACGGGCCCGCCGGACAGTACGGTGCGCTCGTAATCCAGGCCCGACATCAGGATGCGCACCCCTTCGCCCTCGGCGCGCATGACGTTTTCAGCCGGTACTTCCACGTCCTTGAAAACCAGTTCACAGGTGTTGGAGCCGCGCATGCCAAGCTTGTCGAGCTTGGGCGAACGGCTGAAGCCGGGAAAGTCGCGCTCTACGATAAAGGCGGTAATGCCTTTGGAGCCCGCGGCAGGGTCGGTTTTGGCGTAGATGACATACACGTCCGCATCCGGCCCGTTGGTGATCCACATTTTGGCGCCGTTCAGGATGTATTTGTCGCCGTCTTTGCGCGCCTGCAGTTTCATGCTCACAACATCAGATCCCGCGTTGGGTTCCGACATCGCCAGTGCCCCCACATGCTCGCCGCTGCATAACCTGGGCAGGTATTTCTCTTTTTGTGCTGCGCTGCCGTTTTTCTGCAGCTGGTTGAGGCACAGGTTGGACATGGCGCCATAAGACAGCCCCACGGAGGCTGAAGCGCGACTGATCTCTTCCATGACGATGGAGTGCGCGAGGTAACCCATGTTGCTGCCGCCGTACTCTTCATCCACCGTAATGCCCAGCAGGCCCATGTCGCCAAACTTGCGCCACAGGTCGGCGGGAAATTCGTTGTTGCGGTCTATTTCGGCGGCGCGCGGGGCAATCTCTTTCTGGCACATCTGGTATACCGCATCGCGCAGCATATCGATCTCTTCGCCGAGGCCAAAGTTGAGGGTGGGATAACCAGTATTCATCATCAGTTCCTGTTGCTTTTGCTTGAAGGGAGTTGCGGGGCAGGCGCGGTGCGGGCCAGCGAGTCCTCGCAGATTTGCTGTACTTCGTCCAGACCTGCCAACATATCGTCGATGTCCTTGCGTTGCTGCAGCAGCCGGTCGCGGCGTGCTTTCACGTCGCTGATCAATGAGTGTAGCTGTTCAGCATTGTCATCACCGGGGTGATACATGTCGATAAAATCAACGCATTCGTCCAGCGTCATGCCGATACGCTTGCCGCGCAGGATCAACTTGATACGCACCCGGTCAGCGTTGTTGTACAGGCGTTTCTGGCCGTCCCTTCTGGGGCTGATAAGCCCCTTTTCCTCGTAAAAGCGGATGGTTCGGGTGGTGACGCCGAATTCGTTTGCCAGATCGGAAATTGACCAGGTGGTGTTGGTATTCAAAGGCATGGTCGCGGTGGTCGTTGCATTGGGAAATATTACCTGACGTTTACGTTAACGTAAACTGCGTTTTTCACAGCCGCCAGGCTCGATCAATTTGCCGGGCAGCCACTGCACGGCACTCGCTGCAAGTTTGCTATCATCCACTCAATGTCCAACGAGCCGCGTCCTACTATGCCCAGCACAGTCCTGTTACCCCTGCTCGCGCAGGGTGAATTTTGCTCTGGCCAGGCCCTGGCTGACGCCCTGGGGGTGAGCCGCACTGCTGTGTGGAAACAGCTCAACAAGCTGTCTGAGCTGGGCCTGGAGATCGAGTCAGTGAAGGGCCGTGGTTATCGTATACCCGGTGGAATTGACCTGCTGGATCAGGCAGCGGTGACAGATTCGCTGGGTGCCCAGGCCTGCGCCTTGATGCGCACTCTCGACATCCTCGACACGGTGGACTCCACCAACGCGGAAGCCATGCGCCGTATCGAGCTCGGTGATGCCGCCGGCCGGGTGATCACGGCTGAGCAGCAGTCGGCGGGGCGCGGCCGGCGCGGGCGGCAGTGGGTGAGCCCTTATGCGCGCAATCTCTATGTATCGGTGGTTTGGCAATACCATCAGGGTGCTGCGGCGCTTGAGGGCCTTAGCCTGGCAGTAGGGGTTGCAGTGGCGCGTGCGCTGGCGGATTGCGGGCTTCCTCCGGTGCAATTGAAATGGCCCAATGACGTGTTGTTCAACGGCGCAAAGCTGGGCGGTATATTATTGGAAATGACCGGCGACGCATCGGGTGTTTGCCAGGTGGTGGTGGGCGTGGGATTGAATGTGCGCATGCCTCAGGGTGCGGCAACCGGGATCGATCAGGCATGGACTGACGTGCACAGCATAGCCACCGATGGTGCGCCGTCGCGCAATACTCTGTTGGCTGCGCTACTGGATAACCTGTTGCCGTTACTTGCTGAATTTGAAACGAACGGCTTCGCCCCCCTGCGCGATGCGTGGCAAAAGCTGGATGCCTTTTCCGGCGAACGTGTCGTCGTGCATACACCGGGCCGTGACCTCGCTGGAATCGCACGCGGCGTTGATGAGCGCGGCGCCCTGCAACTGGAAACCACCACGGGCGTGCAGCCGGTGTTCGGCGGCGAAGTCTCGCTGAGGCGCGCCGTATGAATCCGGTGACGCGCTGCCTGCAGCTCGATGTAGGCAACAGCAGCGCCAAGTGGCGGCTGGTGGTCGGCAACGTCGTGACGGCTCGTGGCAAATTGATAATGGCGGACCCACGGTCGCGCGAGGCCTTCCTGGAGTGTTCTGACACCCTCGATCATATCTGGGTGTCCAGCGTCGCTGCCCAGGAGTCAGAATCAGCCCTGCGCAGCCTGCTCGCCAGCCGCTGGCGGGTGGAGCCGTGGTTTGCGCACACCCCCGAGCGTTTCGGCCGCTTGCGCAACAGTTACGAGGATCCATCACGAATGGGTGTGGATCGTTGGTTGGCCATGCTGGCAGCGACAGAGCGCTGTGACGCAAGCGCCTGCGTGGTTGATGCCGGTTCCGCGCTGACTATCGATCTCATCGACAGCACCGGGCAGCATCGCGGCGGCTATATCATTCCCGGGCCGCAGTTAATGGAACGCGCCTTGCTGCTGGACACCGATCGAGTGCGCTTTGCGGAACAAGCTGAGTTTGTACTGGCCCCCGGCGTCTCTACCGCCTCTTCCGTGCGACACGGGATTGCCGTTGCACAAACCGGCGCCCTGAGCCTGGTGCTGGATCGAGTGGTTGATGAGACTCCTGCGCTGTTTTTTTGCGGAGGTGGCGGTGAGGCCCTCATGGCGTTGTTGGATCGCGGTGGCGAGTATGTGCCGGACCTGGTGTTTGAGGGGCTACAGCGTATGGCGATAGCGCACTAGAAAGGCCCATCGCAGTCTTGTCAGTAGCGGGGTTTGAAACTCCGTCAATACAGGCGCATACTCAGATAGCAGTTTGTCGAGGCCCTCTGCAAAGAGGTGTTTGCGACTAATCAATAATAATCAGACTGGGAGATCAATATGCAAGTTCGTTTAGTGTTGTTGCTGGTGTCTTCATTGTTAGTTTCAACGGGTGCCGTTGCCGGTATTGCGCCGCCGCCACCTATGACCACGGCGGTGCCGATAGACTCGCCGTGGGTCATTTCAGGCCTGGTGGTGGCTGTTGCAGTGATTGGTGCGCGTCTGTTGCACAATCGTCGCAAATAACCAGACCCAATCATGGCCGCGTTAGCGGCCTTTTTGAATGGCGATATTCGGTGAGACTGATCCATCATGATTGAAATGCTGCAACAGCATGAAAGCTGGATTTTCTTCTGGGCTCTGGTGGGCTCGTTTTCTTTGATCGCGGTGCTGGAAATGGTCTTTCCACGGCGCAAGATTGACGCAGGACTGGGCTTTCGCTGGATCAATAACATTGGCCTGGCACTGGTCACCACTTTTGTCGGTAAAGCCTTCTTTATCGCGACTGGTGTCACTGCGGCATGGCTGGCAAACCAGTACCAGGTTGGGCTTATACAATGGCTGGATACCGGATGGTGGGTCAGCTGGTTTCTGGTGCTGGTGGTATTGGGATTGGCAGACTATATCAATCATCGCCTGCTGCATGCTGTGCCGTTTTTATGGCGTCTGCATGCGGTGCATCACAGTGACACAGATTTTGATCTTACGACCACTTACCGCAATCACCCGGGCGCCGGCATTTTGTTACTGACGCTGCGTCTGCCGGTAATTGCTGCATTGGGAGCCCCCGTGTCCGCTCTGGTCGCCTATGAGGCTGTTCGTGTTGCGCAGGATCTCTGGAGCCACAGCAATATTCGTTTGCCAGAAAAACTTGAGCGCTATCTGCGCTTTGTCATAGTGACGCCGGATTTCCATCGCATACATCACTGCAGTGATCAGCTCTACACAGACAGTAATTTTTCCAGCACGGTACCGTGGTTCGATTACCTCTTCGGGACTTATCGAAATCGGTCTTACGAGAGCCATGAGACCATGGAGATAGGGCTGGAACGTTTTCGCGACCCGGTCGATTCACGGCTGGATCAGCTATTGCTGATGCCGTTGCGTGTGAACAGTAATCCTCCAATGCCGGGCCCATTGGAGCCGGCTCAGGATGTAAGCACCAGCTAGCCGGTAAACGGCGTTGTGCCTAGTTCAGGCCCAGGCCGATCACCAGGCCAACCGCGATACCCAGCCCGATAAAAATCGCGGCAACCACCATGCCGACCGCGCGATTGTCTTTACCCAGTTCTGCATCCAGATCCAGTGGATGAAGCAGGTCAAACAGCTTATAGCCCACAATCATGAATCCCAGGGTGAGGACGCTGCCGACGCTGGCATAGATGAAGTTGTTCAGGATGATTATCCAGTCCATTATTTAATCGCTTCTTTTATGTGGAAGATTCGTTCAACGTAGGTGAGCGTCTCGCGGGAGTGCTTGCCGGTCACCAGGGGCAGGGCTGTTTTCATCGACTCCCACTTGCGCGGGTTGAGACCGTTGTTGATGGCCTTGCGTTGAGCCTTCAGCAGATTTGTGCGCCCAGTGTTGTAGGAGCCGTACATGAACTTGATGCGCTCTTCCAGGCTGCGGCCCTTGTGCCAATAGTCGAATTGATTCTTGTTGTACCAGATGCCGGCGGCGATGTTCCAGCGCGGCTCGGTTGCCAAACCCTGTATGTACTTGCCCCTGCGCGTAATCTCATCGAAGGTGCGCGGCATGATCTGCATAATGCCCTGGGCGCCTACCCAGCTTTTAGCATTGGGGTTGAGATTCGACTCAGCAATCCCCTGTGCCTTGAAGTAGTGCCAGTCAAATCCGGGTCCAAAAAAGCGTTTGCTGTATTTGCGGAAGTACTCGTCATACTGTGTGTGGGCTTTGTACTTCTCAAACCCGCGGGCGTGCAGTTCTCCGGCAGGGTGAAGCCAGAATATCGCTAACACTAGCAGGCTGAATATTGGTGACTTCATCGATCGTCGCGCCACAGCTATTTTTATGCTCTCCAGTATAACCAACTCTTCAGCGGGTGACAGGATTTGGTCTGACAAGGCATCATGCGCCGAAGAAAAATACAGCATTGTCAGCGCGTTTCTAGTATTTCTCGATGGTCTGCGATACTTTTGAACAATTCAGGAATACGGAGACGCAGGGAATGCTGCTGAAAAAACTGGGTTGTATGTTTGCAATTTTAGCGCTCACTGCCTGCAACGGTAGTGGTGGCAGTAGTGAGCCGCAAGAAGAGCGCCCGCCATTGAGTCTGGCATTCAGTGAGCCACCTATCGACATGCCCGGCATTGTCGTCGACTTTGCCAAAGACGTGCGTTACGGGGACGCCGAGCGCAACCTGTTTGATATTTATCTGCCCGACTGTGACGACCCTACGCCGTTGGTGATTTACATTCATGGCGGGGGTTTTACCGGCGGAGACAAAGGCTCGGCGCACGAGCGCAATGCCGAGGATATTCGCGAAATTCTGCAGTCTTGCGTGGCCTATGCAACGATCAACTATACGCTACTCGAGGTGCCGCAAGGAGATGAAAGCCTTGATGGTATCGTTGCCCAGGGGGGTGTTCGCACCTCGTTAATGGATGCTGCCCGAGCGCTACAGTTTATGCGCTATCATTACACCAGCCTTAATCTGAATGCGAGCAGCGTCGCCTTATACGGCGGTTCAGCTGGTGCAGGGGCCAGCTTGTGGCTGGGCACGCATGACAACCTCGCAGACCGTGATAACGACGATCCCGTGCTGCGTGAATCCACGCGCGTCAGGGCCGTGGGAGCGCTGGGCACCCAAAGCACCTACGACATCATTGACTGGGAAGAGATTCTGCTACCAATCACCGAGCCTTTTGAGAGTTTGCTTGGCGGTACTGATATTCCTACCGTAGCCGCGGCAGTTGGATCAACCAACTACTTGCTGACATTTTTAGGTGTCGACAGCCTGGAGGATATTGATACCGCCGAGAACATTGATTATCGCGCTGAGATAGACATGCTCGAAATGATGGACTCTGGCGATGCGCCGATCTTTGTACACAACTACACAGTTAGCCTGGACGATCTGCTCAATGTATTCCTGCATCACGGCTTGCATGCGCTTGCTGTAAAAGCGCGTGCCGATGAAGTGGGTTTGCACAGCGTGGCCTATGTGGACGACCCTGACTTTGCGCTGGAGGACCCTTCGGGCGAGGGACTTGTATCATTTCTCCTGCGCCACATCCTTTGAGCGATATTATTGCCTTTTGCGCGTGGGGTGGCATCGGTTGTTATCTTATTGTTGGGTGGCGAGCCCGGAGCGCAGTATAGCCATAACCATAGCTCCGAGTCGTTATAAAAGAATGGAGCTGGTTTCCGTCATCCAATGCCGCTTGGCAAATCCTGTCGCACCGGTTTTCCAAACCATTGCAGGTCAGGTCAATCCTGATTCAGGGAAATCCAAACTCTGCCAGTTGTGCTGCGTAGTCTTTGCTGATGCGCTCACCCAGATATCTGGAAAATCCCAGTGAGAGATGGCCGTCATCGTAGAAAGCCGGCTCACCGTTGGCCTGCATAATGCAAGATTCCAAGCTTCCGGAAGGGCACAGAATCTTCATTTTGTCGATATAGAGATAGTCCGTTGCGCTAGCCTCAGGCAGCGTGGAGGATTGCCTTTCACCGTAGCCCGTGGTGGCTATAAACTCGCGATTCTTGCAGGCATCAAAGCTGTGAAACCGGTTGAACAGTTCAGCGCAGTCGCGGACTGTGTTGATATAACTGCCCATCACCACAAGCGGCAGTTTCTGGTTGATTGACCTCAGGTGGTGAATTACTTTCCAGGCAGGGCGCTTGTTCCCGATGAACAGCTGGTCGCCAAAGGGGTTATTCAGGCTTAGCACCAGTGCGTTCAGCGAGTTAACGAAGTTGGCCTCGCGCAGTGTAGCAAAACGCTGGTCACAGTCTCGGATGGCGATGGGTGATGATGGCCCCTGTGAACTAAACTCCAGCCGGCACTTGTTGAGCCCGCCAAAAGAGATCAGATTGACGCGCGGGTCATTACCGTAGACCTCGTAAAACGCGTTGTACGCATCCACCTCATGGGAGTTACCGATTATCAGCAACTGGAAAGGGCGCTGTAAGTCACATCGGGTGGGATCATCCAGTGTCAGCACGCTACATCCGCGTGCTGCAGGCTCAAACCGTTGTTCATGGCCGCGTTGTGCTGCCTGCGCAGACAGGGTTTCTCCTTTCCCCCACAACAGGTTTTTAGCAAGCCCTATAGCCGTGCCGGCCAGGCAAAGCGACAGCATAAGGCCGAGGTTTACAGTGAGAAACCCCGGCCGGCCCGGTACCTCAACCCTGGCAGTAGTTGCCTGCCACCTGAACCTGCTTTCGACAAATCGATACAGAAGGCAGGACAGCAGCAGCGTCAGCGCTAAAAGCAGTGCGTACTCGATCTGCTCCAGTGGGCGAAACACAAAGTACTGGTAGAAAACCAACAGTGGCCAGTGCGTCAGATAGATTGAATAGCTGATCAGGCCACAGCCAACAGCCACTCGGTTAGTTAGTATCCAGCTGAGCAACCGCGAGTTGCCGCTGACAATGACCAGCAGCGCGCCGGCGCAGGGAATCAGTGCCGCTGTGCCGGGAAACACATTGGTTTCAGAGAAGGTCAGCACTGACCAGGCGATCAGCCCAAGGCCGGTGGGCATTGCGATCTCCTGTAGCCAGAGCCGATCGCGAAATATCGGTAGCAGGAAGATACCCATTGCGCCGATAACAAACTCGTAGATGCGAAAGGGCGTCAGATAAAACAGTGTCGACGTGGCATTTTCGTCGAATTCCCCCTCAATCCAGATAAGGTTGAGCGTCAGGCTGCCAAAGCCGATCAGTAGTAACAGGCAAATGATGCTCGCGCGAGACCTGCCGCGGCAGAGTAACCAGATCAGCGCAGGCCAGAGCAGGTAAAACTGCTCTTCGACAGCCAGAGACCAGGTGTGTAGTAGCGGCTTAAGGCTGGAGCTAACGTCGAAGTATCCCGCCTCCGACCAGAAATAGAGATTGGAGACCGACAGCGCGGTGGCGGCGAGGGAGTAGCCAAAGCGCTGGATCTGAACCGGCGAAAACAGGAGGAGGGCAAGTAACAGGCTGACCGCCAGCGTGGCAAGCATCGCGGGGAAGAGCCGCCGCACCCGCCGGGCATAGAAACGGCCAAAACCAAATCGTCCGGTGCTGGCAATCTCTTCCATGATCAGGCCTGTAATCAGGTAACCGCTGATGACGAAAAAGACATCGACACCCACGAAGCCACCGCCAAACGCCGGTACTTCGAAGTGATAGAACACCACAACCAGAACTGCCAGTGCCCGTAGCCCATCGATATGGCGCTGGTATTTCGTGTGGCGTGCCAATGGCTCGGCAGTTGTTATCATGCGGGAGTGTTACAGAGCGTAGAGAATACAGAGTATACCGACTAGAGCCGTTTGCGGCTGAGCGAATTTTGCCTTTACCACCCGGACGGGCGGGCTATAGGGTCTGCGTGCTTACGAAGCCACCTCAGCCTTTAGCCGGCGGCGGCCAGTCGCCCCAACTTTTCGCGCTCAGCGGATTGCATCCCCCCCTTTCTTTGTCTAGAATTGCCCACCTTCAAATGAGGCAGGCGTCTGTCTGTCTCTCATAGCGTC
>TARA_R110002110_G_scaffold33278_5_pt1 | contig 32152 bp, 44 predicted proteins | sample TARA_R110002110 | Tara Oceans TARA_R110002110 (sample SAMEA4397330) | marine metagenome | biome: Polar Biome; feature: [SRF] surface water layer (ENVO:00010504); material: water (ENVO:00002006), including particulate matter (ENVO:01000060) such as... | depth 5 m | reverse complement strand
GGGATTGAAGTACGTAAAGAGACTGGGGAGACACACCCTGCTATGTTTGATTCGAGAAAAGGAGGAGGCGCTGGAAATATTTTTCAAACCTTAGGAACCAAGAAGGAATCTTTAATGATAGGGATGTTAAACACTTTCTTTGGGAGCGAGAAGCTAGAAACAAGTGTAGCTGCTATGGAAGATTTTGCTCAGGCTATCGGGGCTGTTTGTGAGCTAGGTGATATAATAAATGATTTTGTTCCTGTAGAAGGTAACTTAGGCGTAACCTTAGAATCCGAAGATGCCAGAGTCGCAGCAGAATCCATCCTCTCTCAGGTAGACGCCGAAAATTGCCATGACGCAGCACTAGACTACATCAAAGATACTATTAAGGAATCCTTTATGGTTGCCCGAGTCGCAAAGGAAGCTGGAGTAACTCCAACGGGTGTTATCTCTAAAGCTAAGGGGTCTACTGCCTCTGAGAAAGCTGATTTAGTAATTGAATTTGCTACTTCGGAGGACGCAAATAAATTTGCTAAAAGGCTAAACGAGTTAGGTGCAGGAGAAGTAACTATCTCGCCTACAGACTCAGGAGGCTTAGGAATTTCCCTTAAATCTCAAAGTAGTTTTAGTAAGGATACCCCTTCAGGAGGTTCCTACTATAACTCTGCATATGCCTACCATGACCAGGATATCGACGCCCAATCTACCCAGGCAACCAAAGAAAAATGCCGACAAGCTAAAGAATTTGCTAAGTTCCAAAGTACTATGCTTTCTGCTAAAGATAAAGTAGTTTCAAAGAAAGCCTCTGAAGTTGATTTAACTATTTCCCGAGGAGCTGAAGCTCTTTTTGGTTCTGATACTCGGGCACGTTCCTCTCTACGAGCTACTTTTGAAGTTTTACTGGGGGATGTAGCAACTGACGATATTAAAACCTTAAGAATGCTTAGTGATTGGCAAGAAGAAATTCATAGCTCCCTTAAGAGTGGTAATGCGGACAAAATAGGAAACGCAAGAATTAATTTTATTAGACGATTGCGAAAGCTTAAATCAGATGCCGACCCTTCACTAGAGAAGGGGTTTGCCGTAAATGATATGTGCAACTCCTTTCTAACACTAGAAGACGACGCTATGATGAAAGCTATGAGAGGAGAAATAAGGTTCGCTGGGAATCATCAAATAACAAAACATGTTTTAAGTAAGGCTACTCCCCAACGAACTCCAGGTGGCGGGTACTCCTGGGTTATAAAGGGTAAAGTAGTTTTCTCTACTGACCTACGCGCAAAGTCTTCTGAATCGGGGGGAACAAGGTATCCAAAGATGGAAGCTAAAGTAAGAGCTATTCTTTTTGATATGCTTGGTACTTCCGTGAAAGAATCTAATCAGTTAGATAAAGAAGAAATTTACGGGAAGTTGAATGAACTCCTCGAAGCTATACATGTAGTAGTCGCCAAATAACTCGATGTGTTTCATAGGAGCTTTAACATTAGTTACTACTATGCTTTTCCTTCGGGTCTTTTGATATATCATTAGCCAATCTTTCTTCGCTGCTTCACCGTCCCTTCTTGCTTGTTTGATGAAATCCCAGAAATCTGATTTGTGTTTGAATAAATCGTCTAGCTCCACCGTGTACCCATTTTTACATTCTATAACAAATCTAAATTTTTCTGGCGTAATTAGGTCTCCGTGTACTTTAATATGTTGTGGTAATACATGAGTCGTCGCAAATGCTCCTGAACCGGGAGTTCTGCAAAATTCTTTAGTACCAAACCTCTCGTTCAGTAATGACGAGATTTTCCTTTCGAAGGTATTACCTTTGGTCCGGCTGTTAATTCTTTTCTTTTTCTTGAATTCACCGTGGCTTAATATATCATCGATTTTTTTTCCCATATCATTATTATAGACAATAAATGAGCAAAACAGAAAAATTTACTATTGCGAACTTGAATCCAAGCGCGTATACATTCAAAATTAAAAATTCAGAAAGACGTATGAAAATGTACATTAAATTAACCCAAGCAGAGACCGAAGGCTGGAACGCAGTTAAAAATGCTATTACTGCTGGACAAGATATCAGCGATGACAATCTAGCTAAACTACTTTTTTTCCGAGGACTCAATAACATTATGGACGAGCTCAATAAGCAAGTCTCCGAAATGACTGAAGAAGAAAAAGCTGCAGCCATGAATGAGTACGAGCAAAGTATCAAAGATGAGCCTACTCGTGAAGAAGTAGCCTCGCCAAGTAAGGGGGATTCAGAACCACCCAAACAAGACTTTGGCGTATTAGGTGACGAGCTGATGGGTTCTCAAATCATCACGCAAGTAGCACCTCAAGACCTTATCTTACCTAAGTAAGGAAGATTATAATGAGAACTATACAAAAGCTTAGTACAGAGAAGGAAGTTCATGCTGCACTAAAAAAGAAAAGAACTCAAGACATTTGTGTGCTGTACCACTCCTTATGGAATGGGCGCTGTGATAGCGCTTTAAAACTAGCAGATGAATGGGCTACTCGTGAGGGAAATGAAACTTTGTATTTAGTAAACAGCTGGGATACCCCTGAATGTTTCGCTAATTTCTCAATAACCTCAGTACCCTCCCTTCTTTTTACTAAAAAGGGAAGGGTTACTGTTAAGGTTGAGTACTCGGGTCTTTATGAGTACTTTCGTCGTGGTGCCCGACAACCCCAAAATCGCCCTTAATTTTACGATACTCATGAAGCTTATCCATGTATTTTTTACGCTTGGTATAGAGAAGCTTCAAGTTATTTAAAATAACTGTCGTAAAATAGTTAAATGCGGAGCCTTTTTCTGGTGAAAAATTCTTTAATGTTTTAAGCACTAGACAAAAGCATTCTTGTTTGGCGTCGTCGAATTCTACTTTAAACTTAAACGACACTAATATGTTAGTAATTAGTAAATCAAATAATTCTACTACTTCAACTTCATACGTTTGGTTATCATCTAAGTAAAGTTTGATTGTTTTTTCAAAATGCTTGTTATCGATGTAATTTTTCTTCGGTTTCTTTTTTTTCACTGTATGCTTATTATAGACCATGGATTCAGATTCGTTACTAAAATCTTTCCTTCAAGATGAACAATCTCATCGTGAAGAACTCACTGACGCCAAAATTGTGTTTGTTCATGATTCGTTTCACCGTGAAAACGGTATAACTTACGAATTCACAGAAGAGGAATTCGGGATTCTATCCCACTTGTTGGAGAAGACAGAGCTTCCGGCTAACTCGTACCAGTTTGTAGCATCCGTTAAATCTTATGGGTTACGGGAGGACGATATTAGCACCTCCATGCTAACAAAACATAGAGAGTACCTGTACGAAGACTTAACAGCTATTGTACCGACTCTAATCATTCCCTTGGGAAACTTACCTATGAAAGCCGTAATTAAGAAATCTGGAATTTACAACAAGCGAGGCAAGGAGTTTCCTTTTCCCTTGGAGGGGCACCCCGATATCCCCGTAGTTCCAACCTTTCATCCGGTATCTTTGTATTTGGAGCCTAAGCTAAGGCATTTGTTTATTCAAGATATAAACAACGCGTACGAGAAGTTCATTTTGAACGCTAACACACAATCTGAAACGGGATATGTTATGTGTACGACCTTAGACATGGTAGAAGAGCAATTTGAGCTAATTAAGGATGCTACGGAGTTGGCTGTTGACCTTGAAACTACAGGACTAGATTACAAGAAAGATAAAATTCAAACTATTGGAATCGCATCCGATTCGGTAGTGTTTATTATTCCTGTTTATCATAAAGACTCTCCTTTTGTTGAATCCGAGATTGCGGTCATCAAGGAGAAGATGGCTTCTTTTTGTGCGGATAAAACTAAAGCTAAGATATTTCATAACTGCAAGTTTGACCTTAAATTTTTGATGAACTTCGATGTTTCAGTATTTAAAAACATTGAGGATACTCAAATGATTCATTCCCTTATAGATGAAAATCTACCTCATGGGTTAATGGATTTAGTTAAGCAGTACTTCCCTCAAGAACTTGAGACTTTTTAGTGCCTCTCCAGCCAAATTTACCTACTGCACATAAGGAAGAAGCAGTCAATGCCCTTAAGCAGGCTTTGGACCAAATACTAAGGGTAGGAGGTCATACACAAGTAAACTACCAAACTAATACAAAATACGTGGAACTAATTATCTCTATAAACGCTTTGATAGGGGAACTAATATAATGCTAACTGTTAACAAAGGAAATACTACTGATTGGGCGAATATGCCCTTAGACGAAATGGCACTTGGTAATGCCATGGATTGTAAGTTTACTCTAAAGGCTTACCATTTGATGCGAAAGGAGATGAAGAAAACCAAAGTAAACATAGTATATGACGGGATTCTTAAAGACATCCTTCTTACTATGGCAGAGATTGAAAATAGAGGGATTAAGGTTGATATTGATTACTTGGATGAATTAGATACGATTCTAATTAAAGAAGTGGAGGAGCTATCTCAGTTACTTCAGAAGTTATCTCCTATTAAAGATTTTAACGCTAACTCTAACATGGATTTAGCGGGGGTATTGTTTACTTCTGACGGTTTTGATTTACACCCTCAACTCTTTTCTAAAGTAAATAAACTTCCTTCCATTACGGAGGAGCATTTACAAAAGGTACTCACTACCTGTAACTCACCGGAAGCTTCTGAGTTTATACGTTCTTTGTTAAAGTATAAATCCCGATGTAAGCAATATAAGACGTATGTTAAGGGAGTTCGTAAATCTGTGGATTGGAACGAAGAACCTCGCATATATTCTCAGTATAATTTTTCTACTGTAGTTACGGGTCGTCTCTCTTGTTCCACTCCTACTGTTAAAGTACGAGAATTAAATAATAAAGATAACTACGTCAATAAGCAACACAAGAAAGGCGTTTCTTTTCATACTTTGCCACGCCCAAGCGAGACTGACCATGTAAACATTAGAAAGCTAATGATTTCTGAGGAAGGAAAAGCCTTTATTGCCGCTGACTATGCCACCGCAGAGCTTAGAGTTTTAGCCCAGTGTTGCCAAGACCCCAATCTAATTAAAGCCTTTACAGGAGGGCAAGACCTTCACAAGTACACGGCATCATTGATTTACGATAAGCCTATCAGCTCTATAACAAAAGAAGAACGTCAGATTGCAAAATCTGTTAGTTTTCTTATTGTTTATGGTGGAGGACCGAACAAGCTTTCTGAGCAAATAGGTAAGCCTATTGAATACTGTAGAGGAATCTTTGCTGATTATTCTAAGGCATTCCCTAAGGTCTTCTCCTGGATTAAGGAGGGACGAAAGAAGATTAAACAGGTTGGTTATGCTACTAGCCTTTTCGGGCGCAGGAGACACCTTAAAAACGTTAACAGCCCATCCCGTGCTCATCAAGAAAGAGCACTTCGTCAAGGAATGAACTTTATCATTCAAAGCTCAGCTTCTGATTTGATGTTACATGGAATTGAAAGGGTAAAAAAATACTCTAAACACACGGGAGTTAAGTTAGATATCCTGGCTTCCGTACATGACTCTGTAGAAGTTCAATGTGATTTCGCAGATATTAAAAAGGCTACTGAACTGATTAAATACTGTCTTCAGTCTACTGACGACTTACCTGCCATATATGGTTTTAAGTTTTTGGTTCCTTTCGAGGTAGATATTGAGGTTGGAAAATCATTTGGAGATTGCTCAGAGGCAGAGTTTGATACTTCAGGAAACCTACAAAACCAAATTAAATTATTAAATTATGTCCAAGAATAGCGCTACAGTAGTCCTTTTAACAGACTTGCATTTACGGAGTGACTACATTCCAGGTTACTTAGATAAGCAAGTAGAAACTCTCACTAGAATTGTAAACCATAAACCTACTCACGCAGTGGTTATTAATGGAGACATTTTTCATAGAAGAAATCCCCGAGGTAGTGAACTTCTAGCTTTTCGGAGGCTTCTTGAAGGCTTTAAGTGCCAGGAGATTTACATTAACCGAGGAAACCACGACACGGTATCTAAGGATGGCTCAACAGCTTCAACCTTATCTTTGTTCAGTGATATTGCTACAGTGTTCTGCGATACAGGTACTGCTAGAATTGCAGGGGTGGATTTTGATTTTATTCCTCACTTTGAAGATGAGCAAGATATAGTATCCGCAGTTAAAGCATCCAAAAATCATATGTTTGGGCACTTCGGATATGACGGGTGTCATGCCCAAGGAAATTACAAATATGATTCATACTTGAAAAGGTCTCATTTTCCAAAAAAGAAGCTTTGCTTTCTAGGACATATACACATACCTCAAGTAAGAGATAATATTCATATATTGGGGACACAATACTCGACCAGTTTTGGGGAATCAAACACTCAAAAAATGTACACAGTACTAATTATTCGGAATGGAGTTATTGAACTACTAAGGAAACCTATTGATTTTGGAATTCGCCACATATCTTGTGGTATTGCTGAGTTAGAACATATGAATCAAAAATTCAAGTTTTCAAACTTCTTTACATTTCTTCGTCTTAAACTAGACACTTTAGATTCTTACGTAGAAAACAAAATAAGAGAGGAGGTTATCTCCAAGTATGATATCGCTCATCTCGAGGTAGTCTTTGATGACGTACTACCAAAACTAACTTCTCATTACTCTAAAGAGGGAAAACTTCTTACTATTGATGATAGCGTAATCACTAAGTATGTTGAAGAGAGTGATGTAGTGTTCTCTAAGGAGGAACTATTAGAAGGGTTAAAAACTATTCAATCTTATGAAAATTAATACAATTAAAATAGAGAATTTTCTGTCTATTAAGGAAGCGACCTTAAACTTTGAAGACTTTAAAAATTTAGTTCATGTAGTGGGAATGAACCACGATACCAAACCTAAAGGCTCTAATGGAGCTGGTAAAAGCGCTTTAATTGAGGCTATTGTTTTTGGTTTGTTTGGGAAAACACTACGAAAAACATCAGAGAAGAGTTTAGCAAGGTATGAATCCACGGGTAAGTGCCGAGTAACGATAACCGTCAACGATGACGTAGTTATTGAAAGAACAAAAAAGCCTCCTAAGCTTGTGGTTGTTGCTGGAGGAAATAATGTTACTAAGGAATCAATACTGAAAACGCAAAATTACTTAGAAAGCTTTCTTAATACTAACCGAAACGTGTTCTTAGCTTCTATAGTCTTTGGACAACAAAACGCTATGAATTTTCTTACGGCTAGTCCTGAGGAAAAACGAGAAATCATTCAAAGCTTTTTAAGTGTGAAGGATATTTTCAAACATAGGGGAGCCATTAAAGCGCTTAAATCGAAAACTTTTATGGATAAGAAAGTTTCTTCCACATTATTGGATGAATCGTTTGCTACAAGTAAAAGGCTAGACACGGAAATTAAAGCCCTTAATGCACTAAAGAAAAAAGCAAAAAAGGTGTTGTCCCCTGAAAAGGTTGCCTTTGTTAAGAAGTACTCCATGTCCGAAATAAAAGAGATGGAGGACCAAAGACATGAGCTGGATAAAACCCTAGCCTACGCAGAAATGGGACTAACCACCTTAAAGGATAAAAAGCAGGAGCTTAAAGTGAGCCTAAAAATTGAGGCTTCTAAGTGTTCTAATTGTGGGTTTAAAGACCCTAAGGATATGATACGTAAGCTAGAGATAGGAGACGGAATTCATATTGTTGCTGGAAAAGTAAAGGAACAAGAAAAGAAAGTAAAGAAGCTATGTGCTCAAGTAGATAAGGCTACAGTTCCTATCACAAGCTCAGATTTTGATATAGTAGAGAAGCTTATAAATGTGGAATCAACGTTAACTGTACTTAAAGGGCAAAAAAAGGAAGCTGTTAAGACAGGTAAAAAGCATGCTGCAGGCGTAAGTCGTTTACAAAAAGAGTATGATATCTTTAGGTTTTGGGAGCATGCGTTTTCCGAGAATGGGTTAATCAAATACGTAATTAGAAATATCCTAGAGTTCTTTAATGATAGAGCTAATCATTACTTAGGTATTTTAAGTACAGGTAACTTAAGCGTTGAGTTTGACGATGCATTATCTGAAGTTTTTCATACTAGAGGAAAAGAAGTTTTCTTTACCTCTATGTCCGGAGGAGAGAAAAAGAGATGCTCCTTAGCTATCACTATGGCACTTAACGATTTGCTTGTAGTTACTGGAAAGGAGAGACCTAACTTAATTTTCTTTGATGAGATTGCAGATTCTTTAGATTTTGAGGGAGTAAAGGGATTATATGAGTTGATAAAGGTAATCACGGAGGACAAAAAACTCTTTATTATTACGCATAATGATTATTTAACCTCTTTAATAGAGGACGAAGCGGATACTTTAAAAGTAATAAAAAAGAACCGTATTAGTAAAATGTTACATAAATAACAAGGTAAAACATTATGAATCTGGAACCATACAAAGAAAAAATACTCGTCCTTCAGCAAAAGGTCTTTCACGAAGAAACTACCTCAGGTGGAATTATCCTACCTGATGAAGTTCGGGATAAAAAAATCAATGAGGGAGTAATTATGGCACTTGGCTTTGCTGTCTCTGAGAACATTAACCCTGGAGATTACATTATTTTTGATGAATACTCTGGTGGAGTTATCCGAAGAGACGGACAAGAGTACGTCTTGATTACGGAAGAAGACATACAAGCAATTGTAAGAAAGGAGAAAAATTAATGGTGTTTAAAATACCTACAGGCTCCTTTCCTGAAGAAATATTCTTACAAAAGTACGCATATCCAGGGGAAACCACCTGGAAAGAAACTGCTAAGAGAGTATCTCGCGCAGCAGCTCGGTCTGAATCTGACGAAAAGCTAGAAGCTACAGAAAAGAAATTTTTTGATGCTATAAACAGTGGGGATTTTTGCCCAGGAGGAAGAATCCTTTTTGGCGCAGGAAGAGCTCAACAGAACCTCCTTAATTGTTATGTTCTAGACCCTGAAGATAGTGTTGCTAGTATAGGCAAGACTATCTCTGATATGTATAAAATTTCCTGTGGAGGAGGAGGAATTGGATTTAATTTCTCTAAGATTAGACCTCAAGGAGACGATATACAAAATATTAAGAACTCCGCTCCAGGTTCCATATCAGTTATGCGAATGATTAATGAGATAGGAAATCACGTAAGAGCGGGTAAGAACAGAAGAACAGCATTAATGTCCATTCTTAGTGTAGCTCATCCAGATTTTCTAGAGTTTCTAGACGTTAAGATGAACCGCAAGGAATTAACTAACTTTAATATTTCCGTTGCTGTTACCTCTAGGTTTATTGAAGCAGTAGAAAACAATGAGGAGTGGCACTTCACCTTTGGAGGACGTCACAATAAATACTGGGTATACAAAGTTGACCGAGTTTCCGAAGAAGGAAATGATACCCTCGATATAGTAGCCCTTTCAGAGGAAGATGCTATTGGGCGAGCAAAAATACACCACCTAAAACACTATTCTGATACATTCCCTTCTGCGGCAAAGTCTCCTATTTACGCGAAAGATATTTGGGAGCGTCTTGTAACTAACGCTATCGAGTGTGGTGAGCCTGGTATTTTCAATATAGATTTTGCTAATGAATATACTAACGTATCCTACTTTGAAGATATGCCTGCAACTAACCCATGTGGGGAGGAAGTTCTTCCTGCTTATGGAAATTGTTGTTTGGGGCATGTTAATCTCGCAAACATGGTTGATGATGATGGCGTCATAGATTGGCGTAGGCTTGCAAGGACTGTTAGAACAGGCGTTAGGTTTCTTGATAACATTCTTACAACAAATCATTTCCCTATTCAAGAATGTAAAGAAGTTGGGCTTAGAAGCCGAAGAGTAGGGTTAGGCGTTACAGGGTACCACTACTTCCTTTTAAAGGCAGGCTTTAAGTATGGGGACGAGAATTGTCTTGAGTTTACCGAACGGTTATTTACTACTATTAGAAATGAAGCCTATAAAGCTTCTATGTACCTTGCTAAGGAAAAAGGTTCTTTTGAGGCTTATGATTGGGCAAAATTAAAAAATGAAAAGTTTTTCAAAACTCTTCCTTCCAGAATACGTTCAGACATCAAAAAGAATGGATTACGAAATGCGATTCTACTCACGGTTGCTCCAACTGGAACTGTTTCTATGGTCTTGGGAGTGTCTACTGGTATCGAACCGATATTCGCTCCCGTCTATAAGCGTCGTTGGAGGACTGGCACTGATGGTGTATGGAATGAGACTGTTGTTATTGACCCGCTATTTAAGCAATTACATTTACTTGGGAGAGATGTATCTCATTGTGTTGGCGCGTATGATGTTCGTCCAGAAGAACATATTAAAACGCAAGCACTAATTCAAACCTTTATAGATTCAGCAGTGTCGAAGACATGTAATCTTCCTGCGGACTTCCAATCAGAAACTCTATTCGATGAGCTCCTTAATCATGCTAGTGATATGAAAGGTTTTACTTTTTATCGAGCAGGGTCTAGAGGTAACGAGCCTTTAGAGATTATTGACCACTCAACGCTAGACTTGGATAGACTTATCCAAGAAGGAAATATAGAAGAACTTGCACAGTCTGTAGAGACTTGTAAGGACGGGACGTGTGAACTTTAATGCCTACCTATAATTACTATTGTAGCAAGTGTGATTTCAATCATACGGACTTACGTACTTTCGAGGATAGAGAGGACCCTTCTGAATGCCCTGAGTGTGGTATGAAAAAGTGTCCTCTGACCTATGATAACTCTAGAAACAAAGAAGGTGGAAGTGAGGGAGTATTGCTTAAAGGATTAAGCACTCCTAAATTTTATCACAAGGTTGGAGTAGGAAACAAAAAGTACGAAGAGACGTGGTTAGAAGGGGAAATTGAAAACACCAAAGATGCGCTCCGAGATACTAATAAAAATGCTTCCCCTTACGGTGCCCGTACCATTCCCTATGAGGAGTTGGCAAAGCAAGGTTCGCTGAAGAAGGTAGACAAAAAAACTTCTAAGCTAAAGAAGAAAGCTTCAAGGGAAGTAGCTAAACGAGCTTCAGAAAATTTAGGTGAGAAAGATTATGAGTACATGGGAAAAAACAAAAAGAAATAATATGACATACGTAGGTTACAGCGCTATAGATTACCAAGACATAAAGATATACAACGAATCGGATAATGATTTTCCTGGATACCAAACTCCAGGAGCTGCTGCATTCGATATAGCTTCTAACGAGACTGTATTACTAGAAGTAGGGCAAACTTCTTTAGTGGGTACCGGGTTATATTTTGTTTTACCTGAATGTTTTATGGCGGAAATAACCCCCAGAAGCTCCTTAGGTCTTCGAGGTATTACCCTTCCAAATTCCCCTGGGGTTATTGATTCTGATTATCGCGGAGAGATTAAAGTTATTCTTACTAATTTAAGCGATACACCACACATCATTACGAAGGGAGATAGGATAGCTCAGGTGATGGTACGCCCAGTAATAAAACCTTCTTTAGTAAGTCTCTCTTATTTAGAACTCCAGGACTATAATAATACGGAAAGGGGCTCTAATGGCTTCGGCTCCACTGGAAAAAATTAATGTCGTATCAGTTTCAAGAATCAATACAAAAAGGTATTTTATACCTATCAAAATCTAATAAGGACTTCTTAGTTCAGTCTATGCCGATGGTGCAACAGGACTACTTCGAGTTTCCTACACATCAAAAGATGTATACTGTAATACGTACTCATTATGATACGTACAAAACACTTCCTACGGACGACCAAATTCTTGAAAGCATTAAAGAGATTAAAAGTTCGAATGAGTTACTTGGTGATTACCGCGATGAAATAGAATCTATTAATCGTTTAGATACTTCGGCTATTGATAACTCCGAATACCTTTTAGATAAAGTTGAGAGCTTTGCTAAGGCTGAAGCAATGAAGGGTGCTATTATGAACTCCATCGAAGTTCTTAAATCCAGTACCCCCGATTTTGCTAAAATTGAGGCTGACCTTAGGAGTGCCCTTTCTATTAATCGAAATGTAGATTTAGGAATATCTTACTTTGAAGACGTGGAAGAGCGATGGGAACGCCTTAGTAGCAACGACGTTAACGCTGAATACCGCACTCCCTTTGAGACCATCAACACAGAGTTAGAAGGGGGTATGGCAGCTAAAGAAATGGCTATGGTTGTGGCTCCTCCGGGAGTAGGAAAATCCCTGTTTTTAGCGAACCAGGCTGCTCGTAGTTGTCTTGACGGAAAAGATGTGCTGTATGTGTCGTTAGAGATGGCGGAGGATAGAGTTGCTCAAAGATTGGATAGTATCTTTAGTCGTATTGAACAACGACAATTAAAGACTCGTGTTCCTGAGTTAAAAGCTAGACTCGATTCTGTTACGAAGAATATTTCCAATAGAGGGAAATTAGTAATTAAAGAGTTCCCTACTAAGAGATGTACTATCTCTAGTTTACGAGCATACTTAAATCAACTAAGCAATTATAGTAACTTTGTTCCACAGGTTATCATTATAGATTATCTAGAGTTACTTACTACAGAGGCGGGTGCTAAAGAATACCAAGCACAAGAACGCTTAGCCCAAGAGCTTAGAGGATTAGCAACAGAGTACAACTGTTTAGTGTGGACAGCAACTCAAACAAATAGAGAAGGAAAGAAAGTTAATCTTATTACAGATGCAGAACTTGCGGATTCTTATGGAAAGATTAGAGTATGTGACTTAGCCTTTTCAATTAACCAAACAGAGCAAGAGTTTGATGAGCATAAAGCTCGCTTGTATCTTATGAAATCAAGGAATGGACGAGCGCGGTTTGTTGTTCCTATAAAGATTGATTATGACCGCTTAGTTATTTCGGAGGACAAATAATGGTAACAAAACAAAAATACATTCACCCTATGACCCTGAATATTGGATATAAAACATTTGATATTGTTCAGAAGTCTTTAGCTAAAGATAATTTATATGGATGTGCAGAGATGTGCAAGGCTCTTATTTCAATAGACCCTAACCAAATGGAAGTAGACTACAAAGGTACGTTGCTTCATGAAATTCTACATGTAGGATTCGAAACTTTTGGGTTAGGTGATGATGATGAAATGCCTACTATAGGAAACGAATATCTTACTACCGTAACCTCAAACATGTTACAGCTTCTCAGCTCACAAAACCCGGAACTTTTTAAATTTATTTTTAGCGATGAATGATATCCAAGAAGCATATGAGGACATTGAAGACATGTACCTTAAGTTTACAAAGCAGTACATGACTATAACAGATGATACAATGGATGTTTCCTTACGACAACATACATCTATCTACTCTTTCTTTTGTGCTGTCCTGACCCATGCAAAAGACGAGCTAAATGAGGCAGAAGCCGAGTTTGATTTTCTAGAGGCTACAGAGAGAGAAAGAAAGAGAACAGAGCTGCAAGGCGCAGGTCTTAAAGCTACTGACAGAGCTCTAGATGCGTACTTAAAAACAGTTGCGTCTTTGCGTCAGCAAGCATGTATAGTAAGGCTACGTACAAGGAAACAAAATCTAGCAAAGAATCTGGTGTCTTCTTTAGACCATCAGAAGGATATGCTAGTTCAAATGTCCGCAAATAAAAGAGCGGAAATTAAACTACACGAACTTTAATAACTTGTGGAAAGAATCCTCTTTCCTAACTTTAAAAAAACTAATAAAAACAATGGTAAACCTAGACGAACTTCGAAAAAAGTACGAGCAGATTAACAATCAAGGCAGTGGAAATCAAGATTTTCTTAAGAAATTTTTCATGATGGCGGACGGCACTTCTTATGTGCGTGTTCTTCCATCGAAAGATGAAGAGACTAACTTCTACTCAGAGACTTCAATCCACCGTATTAACGATAAAAACTATCACTGCCCTCGAGAGAAGGGTAACAAGTGTCCTTTATGTGATACTTACTACGGCTTGTGGAAACAAGTTAATGAGTTGGGTAAAGATAACCCTTCCTCTAAAATATATATTGATACTGCACGACAGATTAAAGCCCGTAAACGGTTTTATATGAATGTAATTGACCGTCGAGATGAGTCTGTTAAGATTCTTTCGGTAGGACAAAAGCTATTCAGTAAGATTCTAGATGCATTCTTTGATGAAGACTACGGTGATATTACCGATGTTAAAGAAGGCTGGGACTTTAAAATTATTAAGGAACAGATTGGTGGTTTTCCTAACTACGACAAATCTGCGCCACGTCCTAAAACTTCAGAAGCGGGCTCGGATGCACAAGTTGCAACCTTTATGGATGAACTTCACGATATACAAGGATTGGTTAAACTTCCTGAGTATGATGAGCTTAAGACCTTAGCAATGGAAATTGAAGCTATATCTCGACCTGAACGTCCTGCGCCTGACCGTAGCTCTTCTCCTTCAACGGAAAGTGATGGTGGAGACTTTTTAAAAGACCTTAAAAACTTAAACGTAGATTAGTGTCTGACCCAAATCGAAAACTACGGATTCTTTGTTGTCCGGCAAATCATGGGGGCTGTGCGTATTATAGAATACTCATGCCTATGAAAAAACTGGCGGAGAAACACCCTGACAAAGTAGAGATTAGATTTGATGATAATCCTCTGGGTGTGGATGATGAACTCAAACGCACTCCAGAAGATTTTACGTTCGAGAATATGAAGTGGGCAGACGTAGTGTTTACCCACAACATACACTCAAGAGGAGGACAGTACACTCTTAACATCCTATCTCATGCAGATAAGTTAGGAAAGTTTACACACTATGATACAGATGACCTATTAACGGATTTATATACTGGGCATAGGTTGTATGATGTATACAAAGAGCAAAAATTAGATGAGTATACTAAAGCTATTTATTATAATGCAGACCTTGTTAGTGTAACACAGAAAAAGTTTGCTGAAAGAGTTAAACCTTTTGTTAGGAAAGCGTTGGTTGTTATTAAAAACGCAATCGATTTTGAATTACCTTGCTGGAACTTACAGTGGCAACCTCCGCCAAATAAGAAGCTTACTCGTGTAGGGTGGGTAGGAGGTATACATCACGAAGAAGATGTAAAGGAATTTAAGAGTGTTGTGCTTGGGATGAATTCAAAAGTAGGAGTTGAAAACCTACGATGGACATTTCATGGAAGACCTCCTCAAAGAAAAGAAGAGAAAAGGGATTGGCAACAAGATGTTTGGGATAACTACGAACGTATGCTAATGCATGGAGTTCCTCAACGTCAAAGACAAAATATTTATTTTGGTCATGCTATGAACGGAAATGAGTACGGAGCTTTTTATCGGGATATGGATGTTAGTATTGCCCCTCTCCAAATGAACAATTTTAATGATTCCAAATCGGATATTAAATTAATGGAATGCGGAAGATACGGAGTCCCTCTTGTTGCTAGTGATATAGGATGCTATAACGAGACTATAATAGATGGAGTAACAGGGTTCCTCATACCTGAGGATAACCCAAGAAGAGTATGGGTTGAAAAGTTAACGCTATTGGCTAAAAACCCAAAACTAAGAAGAGAGATGGGAGAAAATTTACGCCAACAAGTTAATGAGAAGTTTGATATTAACAAACATGTAGGAGAACGATACCATTTGTATAAGCAATTGATGGGATTCAAGAAGCAGGCAATGGAACAAAGGACTAAAGAAAATGAGCAAAGTAACAGCAATAATTAAAAGCATAGGAAGACCTAATATACAGGAGACAATTAAATCTGTAGAACGTGAAGGGTTTCCTTATGTTGTAGTAAGTGACGGGTATGATTTAGCTCTTCCTGAAGGGTCTTATACTAAGTTACCTAAACAATGGGGAAGCTATGGTGCAGTGGCAGCCAATGTAGGAGTTGCCTTAAGTAATACTGAATATGTAGTTTTTGTAGATGATGACGATGAGCTTGCTCCGGGTGCGGGAAATATTATCCGTAAAGCGATTGAAAATGATTCCTCTGTGGATATCTGGGTACAAGGATTGCTTTTTAATAATGGCATGGAATTGTGCTTAGATAAAAATAGAGGAGTAGAGATGGGTAACGTAGCGGTGCCAGTTTATAAGGTAAGTGTTTTAACAAATGAACCTTTCTCTACTGCAATCCCAAAACATGTTCAAGATTACGCAGATTTCTTTCATGTACTATTATGCCAAACTAAAGGAGCGAACGTAGGTTGGTTAGGTAAGGTAACGTACTTGGTAAGACCAGCACTAGAGGGGTCAAATGGACGCGGCAACTAGATTAATTGTTATAAGTCCTGTTCACAATGCTGAAGAGTGGATAGGTAAATGTATTGCATCTACTAAAAAGCAAACGTATAAAGACTTTAGGCATGTTATTATTAATGATGCGTCTACAGATAAAACCTTTGAAAAAGCTATAGAGGCTGTAGGAAAGGATGACAGATATATTTTAGGTCATGTACCTAACAAGAGTGGTACTTTACATAGCCACATACAAGGCGTAGAGAACTCTCTAGCCAAGCCTTACGATATTATAGTTCATTTAGATGGAGATGATTGGTTTACAGACGAAAATGTATTACAAACCATTTATGATACGTACAAGAAGACTCAGTGTTTAGTTACGTATGGGAACTATAAATGTTCTGATAACAAAACTCCCTCTGTGTGTAAACCCATCACCGAAACAGGGGATAACTTTCGAGAGTGGATAGTTCGTGGTTGGTGCTTTTCCCAAGTAAGAACTTTTTATCGTTGGATGTGGGATAAAGTTAAGATGGGAGATTTTTTAGATTCAGAAGGAAAGCTTTTCTCTACTTGTGCGGATGTCGCTATCTTCACACCTATGTTAGAGATGGCAGGAAAAGACCGTATTGAATTTATTGATAAAGAATTAATGATTTATAATATTCAAACTCCTTCGAACGATTTTAAGATTAATTTACACGACCAAGTACGTTGTGGTAGGGAAATAGCAATGAGGAAACCTTATGATAGAGAATAAAAACAAGTGGAACCTGGTAGGGGATACTTTCGCAGGGGATGCTTGCGCTACACACGGAAAGGAATCTAAGAATTTGGAGTGGCTTCGTGACATGTCCTCATCTACTACGTTTCATGTAGACCAAGGTTTGTTCCAGCCTGTACTTTCTCCTAAGCAGCAAAGCTATGGGTGGATTTTAGAGTCTGAAGCTATCATTCCTGAAGTATACGCTAATGCTCCCAGAGTTTTAGATAAGTTTGAATATATTTTTACACACAGTGAAGCTTTACTTAAATTAGATTCTAGATTTAAACTTGCTCCTGTAGGAACTCATTGGATACAAGAACCTCAAATGTTTGAGAAGACTAAAAATGTATCAATGGTCTCCTCTAATAAAGCTATGTGTTTAGGTCATCTATATCGATTATCTTGGGTGGAGAAATTTAAGGAAAAAGTAGATTTCTTTGGTAGAGGATTTAATCCTATAGATAGAAAAGAAGAAGCACTTTGCGATTACAGGTTCTCCGTTGCAATAGAGAACGGGGCTTTTCCTAATTACTTCACGGAGAAGATTGGAGATTGCTTTGCTACTGGTACCATCCCTGTTTATTATGGATGCCCTAACATTGGCGATTATTTTAATACAGACGGTATTATTATACTTGACCACTCCTTAAAAATAGAAGATTTAACTGAAGAGCTTTATCTTTCTAAGTTAGACGCCGTGAAAGAAAATCTAGAGCTCGTTAAAAAATACGAAATCCCTGAAGATTACATTTACGAAACATACTTCAACAATGAATAATATAATTGCATACAGCTTATGGGGTCGTGACCCCAAATACATCGAAGGTGCTTTCCACAATATCAAGTTGCTTCCGAAGGAATTCCCTGGCTGGAGCATTAGAATATATCATGATGGAAGTATAAGTGACGGTCTTCAAGATAAGTTATCACAATCCCATGACGTTAGTTTAGTTAATGTTGATGAGTGGGGCGCATCTAAGCCTTCTTATGGGATGTTTTGGAGGTATTGTATTGCAGATGACCCTACTGTAGATAGATTTATTATTCGGGACTTAGACGACAGACTAAACCGACACGATAAAGCTACAATTGATGAATGGGTTGCAAGTGATAAACCCTTCCACATTATGCGATGTGTTCCGGTGCATAATTTCTTAGTTATGGGAGGTTTGTGGGGAGCTGTTCAAGGGGAGTTTCCTGAAGGCTTTAATATGCATAAAAAAGTTCTTGAATATGAAGCTCATGCTCATCCGGGAGATGTGTATAGAGACCAAAGATTTTTAGGAGAGCACTTTTATCCTTTGGCAAAAAATAATTGTGTAGTGCATGGTCTTGATTTTGATTTTGAAAGCGGAGATGTTAGGGAGTTTCCAACATCAAACAAACTCGGGGGAGTTTACGAATCCCACATTAAGACTTGGGAGGAAGGAAATGCTTAGTGTTGCTGAACTAATTGATAAACTTGTTATTGAAAACATGAAAATTTTTAATATGAGAGAAAGTATTCATAACCCTGATATTTCTGATGAAGAATACGTAGAGTGTGAGAACAAAATGAATATCCTTAATGAAAACCGAGGAATCATTATGGATTTTCTAAACATTAAAATAGATAAAGTTCTTAGTGGTGAGGAAAAAAACCAAGCCTTAAGAAATATAAAAACTTATGCTAAATCCAAAGATTGAACCCTTTAATAGCTTAGTTGAGGACCTTATACTTGTATGGGGTTCTTGGATGAAGAATCATTACATTTCTAATGATTCTTCCCTGTCATTTGCAGAGCGTAGAAAGGGAGGAGAAACGTGCGAAGAATTACAAGCACGAAGACAACAACTTCTATGTGAAATAGATGAAGTGTTTAATAGTATGTGTAACAAAAATGAATAGAGTTTATATTGCGGGAGCTGGCGGAATGCTGGGCTCAGATATGTGTAGGGTTTTCTCTGGGACTCATACAGTAAAGGCTTCGGATATTGACCTTAACGAAGAATGGTTGCATTATGCAGATGTTAGAAATAAGGAAATGATGAGACATAGTATAACAGAGTTTAATCCTCATCTTATTATAAATCTTGCTGCTTTAACTGATTTGGAATACTGTGAAGAGCACCCTAAAGAATCTCTTATTACCAATTATGTAGGAGCAAAAAACCTACAAGAGATTGCAAAAGAACTAGACGTACCCTACGTTTATATTTCCACTGCTGGCATCTTTGGAGGAGAAAAAGATTCATACACTGAGAAAGATACTCCTAACCCTACAAGTGCTTATGGAAGAGGTAAGTATAGTGGAGAAAGACATGTACTACATCACTATGATAAATCCTATGTGTTTAGAGCAGGGTGGATGATGGGAGGGGGTAACAAGGATAAGAAGTTTATCGCTAAGATTCTAAAGCAAATAGAAGAAGGTGCTGAAGAGATATACGCTGTAGAAGATAAACAAGGAACACCTACTTACACCTTAGATTTTTCTAAATGTTTACATAATGCAATTACTAAAGGAATTCCTTATGGGTTGTATAACATGGTATGCGACGGTCATGTAAGCAGACTAGACGTAGCTAAACAAATGATAGAAGTACTTGGACTGGATATTCCAGTACACCCAGTGTCTTCTGATTTCTTTATACAAGAGTACTCCGCTCCTAGACCCGCATGTGAAGCGTTAGTTAATCGAAAACTAAATCTTCTAGGCGAGAATATAATGAGGGATTGGGAAGTATGTTTACAGGAGTATTTAAATGAACGATAATCTTTTAATATATCATCACTTAGGTTTAGGAGACCACATTACTTTGTCTCCCCTCGTAAGACACCTAGCCTCCAAAACAGAAACTGTTACTGTAATGGTAAAGGAGTGGTATGCGGAGAACGTAGCGTTTTTGTATAGAGATGCACCAAACATCAAGTTAGTTAAGTGTAATGGCGATGCGCAAGCGCACTCTATTTTTAATGCTTGGCACGATAGCAAAATGATGCACATGTATCAAAAGGATTGGATAAACGAAGAGGAAGGTAAATTTTTTGAAGATGGATGGTATACCTCTTTAGGTTACCCTTCCGAGTTTAGAAAAGAAAACTTTAAGCTGGAGCGAGACATAAATAGGGAAATTGATGCACACGCTACAATAGTCCAGGAGGATAATTTTATTTTCGTTCATGACGACCCTTCTCGAGGATATAATATAGACGTAGAATTTGATGGGCAGATTATTAGAAGTAGTGAACACCCAGAGTTTCTACTATTCGATTTTTTAATGATAATTGAAAAAGCCAAAGAGGTTCATGTTATGTACAGCTCATTCTTTGCGTTCCTAGAGACTACGGATACCCCCTGCATTCTCCATGAGACAGACACCAATAAAGGTGGAGGGATTCACCCAAACAGAATTGAAGAGTTCGCACAAAGAGGAATTACAGTAGTATGAAACAAACCGCTTTATTGATTCAACCTGGAGCATTTGGAGATATAATTACTTGTGCTCCTATAGCTAAGCATTTTAGTGATAAAGGGATAGAAGTTCACTGGGCAGTACATGAGAAATATAAGGAACATTTAGAATCCATAACTTCATCGTATGTAACACCTATTATTCTTGATGAGTTAGAAATTCCCGAAGGGGCTGATTGGTTGAGATTGGCAGCATATCAATGCTACGCTATGGCTGATAAATTTACTAAGGTTATTGATTTAGCCGATAGACATCCATACGCAACCTACCAATTTCCTAATGAGGTACCAGAGGAAACCAAGTACCGGTTACTGGGGCTTCCCTTAAGTATTAAACATACTTTAACTTGGGAAAGAAATATAAAAAAAGAAAAAAGTTTATATTCAGAAGTTGTAGGAGATACAGAGGAGTATGTAATTGCTGCATTAGTATCTTCTCATGAAGACAAAGCTGAGATGCCAAAGGAGGAGACGCGTAAAGTAATTGAAATAACTCCTAGGGAAGGATATAACATTGTTGATTGGTTTGAAGTTATAAAAGGAGCCAAAGATGTATACTGCGTGGAGAGCGCGATTCAGTGTTTTGTTGATGGTTGTAGGTCTCGTCTTCCCTCGACTCAAACCCAGTACCTTCTTAAACGTACTTGTATACCTAAGGGTGGGAAGCGTCATACTGTGGCGAAAAATTGGAATTTATCCTACTTTTAAGACTATAATATAACTAGGATAATAAAATGGGCGAACTATACATTCATAATTTAGAACCGTACTTGGAAAAGTACCAAACCACCGTTTTTGTAGAAACGGGAACAGGGGAAGGCACCGGAGTAGCTCATGCAGCAAACAGCAACTTCGATAAACTATACTCAATAGAGATAATGCCTCAGTTAGCTGAGAAATGCCGTTTTAGATTCTCCGATAATACTAAAATTAATATTGTAGAAAACAATTCTATAGATGGATTAAAAGAAATTCTAGATAAGGTTCCTGCAGATAAGCCTGTGTTCTTTTGGTTAGACGCTCACTTTCCAGGTGCAGACTTCGGTTTTAATAACTATGACCACCTAAGCGAAAACGTCACTTTACACAAACCTCTTAAAGCGGAAATAGAAACTATTCTAGAACGCAGACCTGATATAAGCAAGGATGTATTTATTATAGACGACCTACGAATATATGAAAAGGGAGATTACGAGCTGGGTAACTGGGGCTTGTATGATAAGTACGGCGGGGGAGGAATAGAATTCATTACTGACGCATTTTCGGCTACTCATGACTTGCAGAAAGATTATCGCCATCAAGGGTTCGTTATATTAACACCGAAAAATGAAAAATAAAACAGCATTAGTACTAGGTGCCGGAGGCTTTATTGGAAGCCATATGGTTAAGCGGTTAAAAGCCGAAGGGTATTGGGTTAGGGGTGTAGACCTTAAGTACCCTGAGTTCTCTGATACTGAAGCAGATGAGTTTGTAATTGCAGACCTTCGTAACCCAAGTAAAGTAACAACGGTACTTCATTTATCTGAATCCTATGGAAAAGGGTTTGATGAAGTGTATCAATTTGCCGCTGATATGGGTGGAGCTGGATACATTTTTACTGGAGAGCATGATGCAGATGTAATGCATAACTCAGCTACGATTAATTTAAACGTACTTAAAAGTATTTCTTTATTTTCTTCTCCTCCTAAAATCTTTTATTCTTCGTCCGCTTGTATTTATCCAAAAGGTAATCAATTAGACCCTGACAACCCATTATGCTCTGAAGACAGCGCATACCCTGCAGACCCTGACAGTGAGTATGGGTGGGAAAAGCTATTCTCTGAAAGGCTTTACCGTTCCTTTGCCCGCAATTATGACCTAGATGTTAGGATTGCACGTTTTCATAACATTTATGGACCTGAAGGGACTTGGGAGGGCGGAAAAGAAAAAGCACCTGCAGCAATGTGCCGTAAAGTAGCTGAAGTAGATTCAGGAGTTATTGAAGTGTGGGGTAAAGGTGACCAAACCCGGTCTTTTTTATACATTGATGATTGTATTGAAGCAGTAAGACGCTTGATGAATTCTGAGTGTGTAGAAATTATCAACATTGGGTCTGAGGAAATGATTTCTATCAATAACTTAGCTAATATGGTGCTTGATATTGCAGGAAAACAGATTGAGTTGCGGAATGTTCCTGGACCTGAAGGAGTAAGGGGCAGAAATTCTGATAATACCCTTATTAAAAAACACTTAAAATGGGAGTACACCTATTCTCTTAAAGAAGGCATGAATAAAACTTATCTTTGGGTTGCATCTCAGGTAGATAATAGTAAGGAGGAAAAAACTTATGGTAAGAATATCAAGAAGAATAGCTAAAATTAACGTATTAGAACTGGGCTTAACACCAGAGGGTGAAGAAATTGAACCAGTTGAAGTTGTTGAAGAACCAGCACCTGTTAAAGCAATAAAGAAAACTACAAAGAAAACACCAAAGAAACCATCTAAGTCTGAAAAGTAACACTTTAATAGTGTATGAGCTTTTTAGATGATGTTTGTAAACAATTGGATGGAGCAACGCTCCTTTCAGAAGAGAGCCAAGCCTACGGATTCGTAGACTCTGGCTCTTATTCTTTGAATAAGATAATATCGGGTAAATTTAATGGAGGATACCCTATTGGCGCGATTACGGAAATTTATGGGGAAAGTAGTACTGCAAAGACGGTATTTCTTACTCATGCCTTCGTAGGAGCACAAAAACAAGGGTACCATACGGTGATGATTGATAATGAACAAGCGTACTCCCCTTCGTTTGCTTCCGTATTGGGCGTGGACCCTGAAAAATTGATTTATATGGCTCCTGATACTTTAGAAGATTGCTTCGATGCAATTGAAAAAAGTATTCTTGCTATTAGAGAGAAGGATAAGGATACCCCCATTCTGATTGGGTATGATTCTATTGGGGTTTCCCCTAGTAGAAAAGAGATGCAGGGAGACATTGCCGGAGACCCCAATATGGGAGGAGCTTTAAGAGCTAAGGTGGCAGGTATCTGCTTACGAAGAATTAATCCTTTACTTAGAAAACACAAAGCAGGTCTTATTATTATTAACCAAATTAGAAGTAAGGTGGGAGTAATGTTTGGAGACCCACGAACGAAGGCGGGAGGAGGAAAATCTCTACTGTATTATTGTGGGACTTCCTTGGAAGCAATGTCTTCAAGGAGCAATATCCTATATGACGACTTTAAGAACCCAACAGGAATCACGGGAAAGGTTAAGTGTGTTAAAAATAAGATAACAATTCCGTATCAGGAATGTGAGTTTGAGTTGATGTATGATAAAGGACTTACGCGAGACGAAGGTCTTGTATACACTATGTTAAAATCAGGAAACGTAACCCAACCTTCTAAAGGGTGGTACTCCCTAGATGGAGTTACTAAATCAAGGGCTAAGGACTTACAAGCAACCTTAGCTACTAGTATAGAAAAGGGGGAAATCGTATGAGAGTTACACCCCTTACCAAGTTTGCAGACTCACGAGGTTGGAGTTTAAACGACATCTATGAGGTAGTTAGAAAGAACATAGTAGCCGATATTCCGGAGTCTCATGAAGACAGCTACTATACCTTTAGGAACTGCCAAACAAACTACTCCATTCTCTACCCTGGAATTATTAAAGCATGGCACAGGCATAAAAACCAAGATGATTATTTTTGTGTGATTCATGGAATGGCTCAAGTTGGTGTGTACTCTGAAGAAAAAGGTCTTGAAAAACACTTTATTGGAGAGCATAACCCTGCGGTTATACACATTAAGGCAGGAGAGTGGCATGGTTTAACTGCGGTAGGACCTGTTCCTGTAGGGTTGTTGTATCTTGTAACAAACCAATATAACCCTTTAAACCCTGATGAGGAGAGAGCTCCTTTTGATTCCTTTATCCCTAAAGGCTGGTGGAAACCAGAAAACAAATGAAAGAATTATTTGTAGGATTTGCCGTAATCTCTGTCTGCATATATATTTGTATGCTTCCTTGGATTACTTTATTCCGAGTTTGTACAGTATTGGCAAAAATCTTTCATTGGCTTGGGTTACGTTTTGTATGGTTAGGTACCTTTTTCTTTAGGAAGGCTTGGAAATTTGCCAAAAAACATAAAGCCAAATCAGGTAAGGGCAAAGCAAAAATTACAGAAGATGAAGAACAGTTTGGCGATTCTTTAGAATTCTAACCTAAATACTAATAAGGTAACACAATGCATCCACTAGACGAAATTAAAAACATCGGCTCTCCTGACAAGGAAGCCAAAGACAAAGATAAATCCCGCCCAGGACGTTCACGCGTTCCTGTTGTCCCCGCAATTAAAATTGCGTTAGCAAGACATGGGTTTGGCTTTATATTTACTACACCACAGGCAGACGACTACTACGTGATTACTCATGGTACGTGGGGTGAGAAGTCTGGGAACAAGGTCGTTAAGAGTTTTCCTCCGGGTACTGCCTACGATGAGCTGAAAGGCTATTCAGAGCGCACCAAAGCGAAGCATGGAGCTAAGAAGCCAGGAAGAGAAGCTAAGGGTAAAATCGAGCAGGAGAAGGGAGAACACGGCTACGCAACTAAGAAATCTCCGAAAAATAAGGACTAGTTATGGCTAGGAACTATATTCCTAAGACATCCTATTTTGCTGAACATAGAATTCAGAAAATAGCTAAAGATATTATAGGCGACTGCAAAGAAGACAGAGACAGAGCTTTGGAAGTATTTGAATTTTTTCAAAAAATGGTTGCAAGTAACCATGAAGATGATAAATCCAAGGCTGAAATGAGCAAAGCTCTAGAGTTATCGCAGGATGCAAATAATAAAATCGTAAAAGTGCTCGAATTGATGCTTAAAATGACTATGACAGAGTTGAGGGAAACTCCTCCCGCTCCTGATAAATTATCATTTGAAGACATAAGGAAGAACACATGAAAAAGAAAGACAAGTATACGGTATATAACTCTCAGCTAGACCAGTTCGTTCGCATTGCAAAACTAGACGACAACGACATGGATACCCTTTTTGAGGGTATCAAACAGCGAGTCCTGAAACCAAATTACCATATTACTGATTACATCAGGTATATTGCTTGTGCTTGTGTTCATGATACCCTCCCCTTAATAAAGGAAAACAAAGGAACAGATATCATGGAGTCTTTGTTTGATAATGTTCTGGATGTATATCCTTGCTTTAGTGTAGATAATGCTATGAGAGTCCTCAATATAGGTACGGAGGAAGTAAAGAGTAAGGAACCTACTAAGTATAACTTATCACAGATTGAAGCTCTTGCGAAAAAACTAAAAAGAAAGCTAATCGGGCAAGACTCAGCGGTAGACGCAGTTATTAAAGCGGTAAAGCTTGTTAATTCTGGCTTAGAGAAGTCTTTGTCTTTGTTTTTTATTGGTCCTACAGGCGTAGGAAAAACAGAGCTGGCACGTTTACTTTCTGAGGATTATTTAGGAAGTAGAAAGAAGCTCCTTAAAATTAACTGTGGTGAGTACTCCGGAGCGCATGAATACTCAAAGCTTATCGGTAGTCCTCCGGGATATATTGGACACAATGAAAAAGGTATCCTAACGGAGAAAGCTGATGAGTCTAGTGAGTGGGTTATTCTTTTTGATGAGATTGAGAAAGCTCACCCTAAGTTTTACAGCCTGCTCCTAAACCTTTTAGATGAGGGCTCTATTACTGATAGCCGAGGGACTGTCCTAGATTTCTCTAATTCTATTATCTTGTTTACAAGTAATGTAGGTATTCATGAGAATGTAGGAAAATCCCAATTAGGGTTTGGCGCAAGCACTTCAGAATATGCAAACGTAAGAGAAGATATTGAAAAAGCATACAAGGATAAGTTTAGCCCGGAATTTAGAAATAGGTTAGATGGTTTAGTTCATTTTAATCAATTAACTAAGGAGGACGCAGGTAAAATTGCTAAAATACAGCTTGCTAAATTACCTCTATATCAATCAGCCAAGCTTACTAAGTACGTAATTGATAATTCCTTTTCTAAAGAGTATGGCGCGCGTAACATTAAACGATTTATTAAAAACAATATTTCCGTTAAGATTGCCGACAAAATTCTCTCAGGTAACAGGGATGTAAAGTTCAAAGCTCTCTTTGATAAAGATGCCTTTCTGGACGTCTCATCATAGAAAAAGTATAAAGAATTGTTGTACTTTTTGGTGCCCCTCATACTTTTATAGGGTATGAACAGTGAAGATAAAAAATATCATCTTACCAAAAACTACTGCCGTCTCCGTGAAATGGAATTCGGTTATAATGGTGAGAATTCAACAGACTCTAACCCTAGAGTTTTAGTGACGAGCCAAAACCAGCACGAGGTCCGAGGCTTTAATTTAAACTATATGGGTAAAGTTACGGAAAACAGAATCAAGAAAGAGTGGAGGATGGTGCAAAACCAACCTTGGTCAACGCAAACTAAAGAGCGAGTAGTTCTGAAGAGGCTTGGCGGGAAGGCTCAAAAAAGCTTCCGCTCGTATAAGACTGGTTTTATTATCTGAACAGAGTAAGAAATATAACGACTTTGCCTTGTCGTAAAAGAGGTAGTAGCGTACAATTATTTGTGCGCTATTTTTTTATTTGTACTTTAATATAGTTATGAAAGGAATTGTTCTTGCAGGAGGGTTAGGAACTAGACTACAACCCTTAACAAGTGCTACTAACAAGCACTTACTTCCCGTGTATGACCGACCAATGGTATACTACCCTATACAAACATTAGTTGATGCAGGAATTAAGGAAATAATGATTGTAACTGGAGGTCCTCATGCAGGGGACTTTATACGCGTTCTAAAGAATGGGGAAGACCTGGGTCTAAAAAAATTAAATTATGGTTATCAGGAAGGAGAGGGTGGAATTGCAGACGCACTCAGTATGGCAGAGTCTTTTGTCGGTAGGGATAGTTGTGTTGTTATTCTTGGGGATAATATTATCGCTGACGATATATCTCAGCGCGTTGCTACTTTTGCCGATGTGGGAGGCTGTCATATCTTTACCAAGACGGTGGAAGACCCGGAAAGGTTTGGAGTAGTGAAATTTGATGACACAGGAACAAAGGTGTTAGATATCCTCGAAAAACCTGAACTTCCTCCTTCCAATGAAGCAGTAATTGGCTTGTACATGTATGATAATACTGTATTTGAGAAAATTAGAAGTCTTAGCCCTTCTGACCGAGGAGAGTTGGAAGTTACTGACCTGAATAAGATGTACTTAAAAGAAGGCACCTTAGAATTTCACAAGATTCAAGGAACTTGGATAGATTGTGGAACGTTTGATTCCTTAGCTAAAGCTACACAAAAATTTTACGAAGATGAAAGATAAAAAAATAAAAACAGTTATTGTTACCGGCGGGTATGGATTTATAGGCTCTAGGTTTGTAAACCAACTACTTGAAAGCACCTCATATCATGTTAAAATCATAGATAAACTAACCTATGCCGGAGATAAAGGTCGTGTAAATATCAAACCCGAATATATGGGAAGAGTAAGCCATATTAGGATGGATATTTGTGATATTTCGGAATATATCTTTGATGAAGTGGAGTACATTGTAAATTTTGCAGCGGAAAGCCACGTAGATAACTCAATTAAAGATGGAAAACCTTTTATTCGAAGTAATATTGAAGGAGTATTTAACTTATTAGAAAAATCTAAGAATATAAAAGGAATCAAGAAGTTCATTCAAATATCAACAGACGAGGTATATGGAGATATGGACGACCTTAGAGGGGTACAATACTCGGATGAATCCTTTAAGCTTCGCCCTTCGTCGTATTACTCGGCTACGAAGGCGTCAGCAGACCTCTTAGTTCAAGCAGCTTCTCGAACATTTGGAATTCCTTATATTATTACAAGAAGTTGTAACAATTTTGGACCTGGACAAGACCCGGAAAAGTTCATACCTACTGTCTTCAAGTCGATTAAAGAAGGTAAGAAGATTCCTGTTTACGGTGATGGGCTGCAATCTCGTGAGTGGATTCACGTAGATGATAATGTTCAAATTATTCTAGAACTAATGCTTTCTGGAGCTAAAAACGAAGTGTATAACATTGGCTCGGGACATCATTATACGAATATGGAAATCGTTGAATTTATTGCACACTTACTTCCTTATTCCACATCAACATACGAGCATGTTGCTGATAGACTAGGTCATGATAGAGCCTATAGACTAGACACACAAAAAGTGGATAGTCTTTTAGTAGACCGAGTTTATTACTGTTTGGATGATTTTTTAAGAGATGAAGTTAGCAAAAGCACAAATATTAGTAACGGGAGCTAGTGGAAGACTAGGAAAGGAGCTTGTGTCCTTGTTAGAAGCTGAAGGAGCCAACGTAGCCACTCCCTCTTCCCACGTTTGGGATATTACAAAGAAAGCCCAGCCATTTATATGGTATTGGGTTCCTAAGTTAATTATTCATTGTGCTGCATACACCGATGTTCCTGGAGCGGAGAAAGATAAGGACGCAGCTATAAAGGTAAATATCGTAGGAACATGTAATGTCGCCAAGTTTGCCAAAGTATGTAACGCTAAGCTAGTTTACATCTCTAGTGATTATGTAACGTGTCCTCCATTAGGGGTATATGCATTTACTAAGTTAGCGGGAGAGAGTTTTGTTGAACCTAAGGATATGATAATTCGTACATCCTTTAAGTCTCGAGGAACGTGGGGACCAGAAGCTTTAGCTAAGGTGTTTCATCCCGTATATACCAACGCTGACTGGACAGATATTATAGCGAAGAAGATTGTAAAAGCGATTAAAAAAGACCTAACGGGGATTGTATCTGTGGGAACTAAAAGGAAAACCCTTAAAGACTTAGCCGTGCAAGAATTTAAGGATGTGGGTGAAATTTCCGTAGAAACAGCAGATACCTTATTAGGTTATCATTATCCTCGTGATTGTTGCATGGAAATAACTATATAATATACTATGTCATACCCAAGTAACCCGACTGTCCACCCACCAACGTCCATAAATGCCTTCGGCAGAGCAAATATAGACAACCCTATATCAAATATTCCTGGAACTGCAAAAGATTTTTCATATTCTCGAGTAGCAATTCTTAGTGGTACTATAGGAGCAACCACATCAGGAACCTTGATTGCAGCCGTATCTGGCGCTCAAATAGTTGTGTGGGGTGTAGAGATGTCTAATGGAACTGGTGCTTCAGATGTTCGTACCTTGTTTTATTCAGACGTTGTTAGCGATAACCAAACAATAGCTATTCTAAGTACTCATGGCACGGTATGGGCGAACAGTGATATTGATTTTGGTGGGCAACCTGTATGTATACCCGCAAACACCGCCCTTCAATACTCAATAGCTACTGCTGCAGGTGGGCAAACTAACATGATGGTATTTTACAGTGTTGTAATGAGTCCTTCTGCGTAAGCACATAAGTAATGGTTAGTAATCTTTATTGTGAGGATGTAATACCTCCTCCTGACGACGACGACAATCCTAATTCGGGTTCCTTAAGTGGTATTGAGGGTGCTGTGGACAGCGTACCTAATCCCGGAGGTAACGATTATACAGAGGGTGGGGGTTATAGTTTTAGTGCAGCGAGTTCAGGAACTTACATAAGTATAAACGATTTAGCAGGTGGTTTATCTAACATTATTACGGATAACACATGGCTAGGAGGAAGTGATGTATATGCAGGAGGAGGACAAGGTTGGTCCCTTAGTGATGTAAACACGGGCACTAGCGGTGGAGTATTTGGAAAGATTCGAGATGCCGTAATACTCGACACGGCAAGCAGTACGTCGGGGATTACCGCTCTTATTACTGCCGTAAACAACCAAGACCCGGGAACACACACAAGTGGAATAGATGCTTCCGCGTATCAGATAACACAACTCCAAAATTCATTAGTAGGTAATGCTACAAGTGGATTAGCCGGTATCTTGGCTGATACAGCCTCCATTGATTCAAAAGTAGCCACGGCTGCTAATCAAGGGACTATACACTCCAAATTAGTTGAGATTTTCTCTGGAACTGCCGACCTAGCTGCTATTAGAACAAATACTGCTTTAACTCAAGCAGGTTTGTCTGCCATAAATATTAGGGCTTCTGATGGAACTACGATTTCTGAAACGTCTAATGCTTTGGATGTTTTTATTAAGGGAAGTGCCGGAGGCGGAAATAGCATGAATGTTGCTGTTGCATCAGTCTTCGGTTCTGATAGTGCTATGGGTGTTAGTTCTGCGGGAAGTCTCCCCATTTCTTTGGAAACTAACAACGCTGGAAATTTAAATGTTAATGTTGCAGCTGTAGGAGTACCTCAAGGAGTGTTCTCAAATGCCATCGCGGGAGTTCAAGTACGAAACGGTGTTGGAGCAGGTAGTATCCTTAGTGTATCTTCTTATGGAGCCGCAACCTCTATTCTTATTGATGAAGATGTTAACGGAGATAACCCACAAGCCAATACTACCCTCATTGCTGCTCCAGGAACAGCTAGTAAAATAGTTATTGATGGGTATAATATATCTATGATAGGTTCGACAGGGACTGCTTTCGGACGTATGTTTATAACTGAAGGAGATGCAGCAACTAGAGCAACAGGCACCGCAGGTTTTATTATGGCTGGTAGGTGCCAAGGTACTACCGCTATAGTTCATAACTATTCTAGTAATGTTCCTATTGGACTGGCTGCAAACACTGCTCTTAAGTTTAGTACTGAAGAAGGTAGTGGAAATATATACATATATGGTTCGCTACAATATAGAATCGTAGCACTATAATAGTGTATGGTTATAGTTTGTGTTAGAGGGGGACAATTTACACAATACCTTAAAAAGGGGTATAATGTAGTACGAAGGTATCAAAGAGGAGAAACTCCCGTTTATGCAGACGATTTGTTTGAACTTCTTATATGTTGTCCAACTGAGACACAGGCTAAGAAACAATCAAAAAAGTTTAAAGGTACCATAGAAATTATAAAAAATAAAATAGATGAATCAAGGACAAAAAGCAGTTAAATCAGGACTTAAATTAGAGGAGAGAGTAGAGGAACTATTACTCTCTAAGCTCACGATAGAAGTTAGTAAGTATAGCCAAACTAAACAACGTGCGGACATATTGTTGAAGAGTGCACCGTATACCAATATTTACGGTAACACTCGATGCCGTTCGGAGTTTCTTTTATGCCATCAAGGAAGAAGCATACGTATTGAGTGCAAAACACAACACTCTGCGGGTTCTGTAGATGAAAAACTACCGTATTTGTTTTTGAATTTTACTAAAGCAATTCCTGAGAAAGAAGCTATTATTATAATAGAGGGAAATGGATTTAAAACGGGAGCCAAAGAATGGCTAAAGAGGAAATGCAAAGGAACGAAAGTACAAGTGTTTTCCTATAGTGAGTTTGTGTCTTACGTTAACTCAGGGTGTCCTACTAAGAGCCCTTTTGAAAAGGTGTTGGAATCAATATCCAACCTTTTCTAGCATCCCTAGCTCAACAGGATAGAGCAACGGACTTCTAATCCGTAGGTTGCAGGTTCGATTCCTGCGGGATGCACCAATACTTAAAATATAATTACGTTAGGTCCTGAAGGGTTGTTTATTGTTCTCATGTTACATTGAGATAATATAAACAAAATTATAATAAAAGAGGAAAGAAAAGCTACTCTACTTTGGTTCTTTTTCTTCATTACCTAGTGTTACGTGTACAATCTCAGACATGAGCTCTACAGGGTCTTTTGGTTCTTTTGTTTCCACTACGGTCTTCAGGATAGATGATAACTGGGTTACAACTAATGTAATAAGAGTAGCCGCT
>TARA_R110002110_G_scaffold390102_1_pt1 | contig 32206 bp, 32 predicted proteins | sample TARA_R110002110 | Tara Oceans TARA_R110002110 (sample SAMEA4397330) | marine metagenome | biome: Polar Biome; feature: [SRF] surface water layer (ENVO:00010504); material: water (ENVO:00002006), including particulate matter (ENVO:01000060) such as... | depth 5 m | reverse complement strand
GAGCGAGAACTTTTGATAGTGTCTAAATAGTGCACTGAGTGCACACTTTTGCCACAGACTAAGAAGTGCTTTAAATGTAATAATGTGTGACAAATTACGGAAAAGTCCTAAGCGAAGGCTTTGGCTAGAGCCTAAAAAATGTACAGTCAAAAATCCACTTTGTTTCGATATCAAATGTTAAGCTGAACCTTGTTTTAGGCTCGTGCGGACATCTACTCGTTGTCTAGTTTCGGCATCAAGACGCTAATCTGACTTTTGCTCGGGTACGTGTTTATTGTAGACCCCTAATTTTTTTGAAGTCGAAGCAATGGGGGATAATTCTTAAATTGTCTTATACCTGGATGTAGAGGAAACAAAGTAGGGAAGGGTATAGACTTGTGCAGCGCACCACCTTCTCCTACCTTTATACCAGTTAAAAGAATATGGCGTAATTGGTTAGCTAGGCTAGGTGTACTGAGTGTCTATTTTCTCTTTTAGTTTCAAAAGGGTTGCAATAGTGCCTTTAGACCACCTGTTATATTTTGCCCGCTTAATGGCGTTGAATTTAGTAATTTCAGCCTGCTTAATGCGCTCATCAGACAGTCTAAATATGTTCGCAAACTCTTCAAGCTCCTCCGGGCTGCTATGAAATTCTTCTGATTTGGACAAAGAGCTCTCCTTATGGGGAAAATTAAAATACAGGCGGAATTGTACTGAACTGCTTGAGAAAAGTCGTCCCTAGACAGCTTTTAATGTTCATCTTAAAGATGTTTTTGTTAGCTTTGTATATATTGTGTATCTCAAAATAATATATCTATATTGTTTTACGACAAACAATTGTTGACTTCTACGCTGCGATTGATAATAATTCGACTGAAATTTAGCAGGTGCAAACAAAATGAATAAAATAAAAATTATTAGCGTTGTAATGAGGCTTATATCAAGGACATCAACTTGGCTGGTTCCCTTAGTGGTCATTTTATATTGGACATTCTTTGAGTTTTTTATCTCAAAGGGCTTTTCTCAGTTCGTACTTTTTTATGATAGGTTGACCATCACACCTTATTCAAAGTTTTTGGCTATATTGGTATCCATGATCCCTGTTGCAATCTTCTTATCTATTACCCACAAGCTTGATCGATTGTTTGATAACTACGCGAAAGGGATTTTGTTTAGTGTACAAAATGTAATTATTTATAAAAAACTAGGATTTTCTTTGGTTCTTGCCGCGATTGGTAATACAGCTTACGGTGCCTTATTAAGCACTGTTGTGAGCTTCCAAGGTAAAAGTTTTTTAACAATCGATTTTGGTGTAAATGAGATTATCTATATTTTAATAGGGTTCTTAATATATTTCATATCTGGTGTGATGCTAGAGGGGTATAAAATATCTGATGAATTAGAACAAACTGTTTAGGCTTTGGTGAATGACAATAAAAATAAATCTAGATTTGATGTTGGTAAAACAGAAGATGACTGTGAGAGATCTAGCGGGGCTGGTTGGTATAACAGAGGCAAATCTTTCAAAGCTGAAACATGAGCATATAAAAGCAATTCGAATTCAAACATTAAATTTAATATGCAAGCATCTTAAGTGCCAGCCAGCTGATTTGTTAGAGTATATAGATGATTAAAAAGCGCTTTCAAATTGTATTTGCACTTTTATTTACTGTGAATTTCAGGCTAAATGTGCGTTGTGACTTTTAAGACAAGGTGAAAGGGCAGTGTTAACTAACTCTGCAAGCCTTAGTTTGGATTGATTTGACATGGATAAAATCATTTTAAGGAGTATTTTATGATTTATTGCCTGACTAGGGTGAGCCAATGATCCTCATAAACAATCAAACAAAGTTTCTTTCCGCTTGTGGTCTAGGGGTATTCTTAGAATTCTTCGATTTTGCCCTATATGCAGCTTTATCAACGATAATAGCCAGCCGGTTTTTCCCCAGTTTTGATGATTCTTCTGCGCTTTTATTAAGTTGGGGTGTTTTTGCATGTAGCTTTATCGCCAGGCCCATAGGTTCGGTTTTATTTGGGCATATTTCAGATAGGCTTGGAATCAAGCGATCTTTGACAATCTCAATGGTTCTTATGAGTTTTTCGACAGCTAGTGTAGGACTAATCCCGAGCTACAATGAGATTGGCATTCTAGCGCCGTTGCTTTTGATTTTTGCTCGGGTCGTCCAAGGCGTAGCAATCGCGCCAGAGTATACTGCCTCCTCAGTTTATATGAGCCTAGGGAAAAATAATGATCGCATAGGTTTTGCTGGCAGTTTAACTGTGGTTGCGGCAGGTCTTGGATTGTGGGCCGGGGGATTGATTATGTCCAAGTTATCGAATGGCTATACAGTTGAGACCCTACCTGAGATGCGGTGGAGGCTGGTCTTTATACTCAGCGGTCTGCTGGTTGGTGGGTTTACCATATTTTTGAGGAGAAGCATGGATAACCGATCTCCTCAAACCTTGGAAAAATACCCGCTAATGGGGTTGAGAAATAGTAAAAAAGTTTTTGCTTGCTGTACGATCCTTTCTGGGTTTATTGGCCTTTCTTCATACATGATATTTGGATTCATATCATCTTTTCTGCAATCGTATAGGGGAGTTGGGCTATATGAGTCATTATCTGTAACAACAGCTTGTACTATTTTAGCAGTTATTGCTGCCCCAATTTCTGGTTATTTGTCTGATAAATTTAGTGCCGTATTGCTGCTAAAAATTTCGCTTATTTCAACGCTGGTTTGTAGTGTAACTTTTTTTCAAATGATCTCTTACGGAGATATGTGGGTAGTGATTTTTGCTATATCACTCATGTCAATATTTACAGGCATGTTCTCTGGGGCATTCCCAGCTTTTCTATCAACAGCATTTCCCGCATCTTTTAGGGCAACAGGCTCATCATTATCACACAGTCTTGGTATTTCTTTATTTGGTGGAACAGGGCCTCTAGTAATGAGTCTTTTATATAAAAAATTTGAAAACCCAGTTCTTCCTGCTTATTACTTATGTTTGTTTGCAGGGCTGGCTTTAATTTCTATTGTTATTTTAGTGAAGCCACAGAAGGTTGATTTTACAGCACCTTCAAATATAGCTTTTGACAAAGTGTAAGCTGAGACATTAATGATTGTGAATTCAGAGGAGCCATTAGCAACTATTGGTTGCTTAGGTTTAATTCAAAGGCGGCTCGAGGAAAACTATCTTGCCCCATATATGCTGTTTCTTTTTGAAGATTTGATCTCTGGGAAACGAATTCACTATTGCACGCATGAAGCATGGTCATTTAACTATGTAAGGTTTGGATTAATTGAGGATTGTCCACTTTATGGGTTAGGAAAATCCATGTTAAAAAAAAATCGCTCTTGCTCTGTTATATTGCCGTGGTGGCTAGTGGAAAGTCAGAGCAAAGAGCAAAACGAAGTCGTTGGCGCAAGGCACGAGCATGGCATTGGTGACGGGGTATCAATAGCAAAAGAAAGTATTGGGTTTAGGGCGTGCATGGGTATAGCCCCAACACCTAACTGTAAAGACTTTTCTAAGCTTTACCTATCAAACCCCGAGATATTTCGTAGGTGCTTTTCTGATGGTATAACTCTCTCCATTCGTGAGATGTTTAAGAAAAACTGGGTAAGCAAAGAAACAGAGCTAAAACTATTAAAGGGCATGGGTATTTTGCATTGATCCCAACAAATTATTTTAAGCCTTAAGTGGCAGGTTATGCTTTCTAAATATATTTGCAGCGATCAATCATTGAGATAAAGTCTTTAGGTATAGCACGGGGACGTTGGCTACTATAGTCAATAAATGCGAGGGTAATTTCCCCGTGTGCAATGTCTTTTGGCTGGCTGTCACCGGCTTGTACAAGAAATCCTAAAACAAAACTTGCTCTTTTGAGGCACGTTACCCCCATTAAAAACCTTAAGTTGTTACCAAAAAAAGCTTGGTCTAAGAAAGAAACACGAACATCTTTGGTTATTATTCCGATATTATCCTCAGACAGCTCAGGATAATTATTTTCTTTAAAAAATAATGCCCTTGTGTTGCTTAACATGGAAACCAGCCTGGAAAAGTCTAAATGATTCCCATAGTTTATGTCATCTATCCGCACATCTAATTTATTTGAGAAAATATAATTTTCAGGTAGCTCTATTTTACTCACGACTCTTTCCTACTACAATTGCCCTGATTTTCGTCTAACCCAAATTACTTCAGCTATCCAGTTAATGTCTGCATCATGAATGATGGGGCAGATGTGAGAGTTTGGGTTTGTTGAAAATAACGTGGCTTGTCTTGTGTTTTTATTTTTTCCAACTTTCCGCACTAACGTGCCATAGTTGCTAGTTCGTAAAATACAAATTTTGCCATAATAATGTGAGATTTTATTCTTTTTATTATGGATTCCCCCAACGTAATCCCCTAGCTTGATCCAAGGCTCTAGGCTATCATCACTTACTATAAGGGTTGTCGAGTCAGGATTGTTTTTTCTAAAAAAGTCTACCTCACGAAGTATGGCCTCGTCTTCGATCCATGAGTCATGATCCTCTTTTGTAGTTTCCATTTCATTTAAGAGTGTTGGAGGTGAGCCCGCACCTTCTAGGATCCAGTTTGCAGCACAGGATACTCCAGCCTTATCTAGCGCACTTATTAGTTTTTGGGCGCCTTTGGGTGAAATGCCACTGCTGTTTCCTCTGGGGTTCTCCCAAAACCTTAAAGTGTTGGCAGAAATAGAGTATTTTTCTTCAAACTGTTTTCTGTCGCATCCAGACATGCTTCGTGCTAATCGAACCCTTTCATGAGAGCCGGTATTAGGCAAGGTAACCACCATATATTATAAATGAGTATGTCTCGCATTATAAAAGAGGTGAGGCGAACTATCAACAATATCTTTAAGTGATACTGTTCCATTTGGTATCAATGCATGTTAGCATTGCTCTTAAGTTAAAAGAAAGGAATAAAGGCTAAAACAGAAAAAGGTGTTTTGTCATTTTTAATAAGAACGCATTTCAAAAAAAAGACAAGGTCATTAATTTGAATGCACACCAAAATGTTATGAGATTTATTTGTATTGAAATAATCAGCAGATAAATTTAATTCGTGAAGAGGACGCAATGAAGCAGTATGCAAAATCTTGTCGCGCAGTTAGCAAAAAAGGATTGTTCGCCAGATCAATTTCTAGTAAGCTAGTAGTCGTGAATGCAAGGTGCTACCAACACCTCACACTCACTAACCACAATCCAATCTTGATAAGGAGATTAGGTCATGGCTAGAGCCATTTTAATCGATAATTTGTCAGTTATAAACCTCGATCACAATCTTATTTCATCTGCATAGAGATTTTACAAATTTAATTCGTATTTTTATTTGTGGACTTTCTAACTACCATGGAATGGGAGATGCGCTATGCAACCGCATGAAATTATTATTAACAAAAGAAAAAATGGGTATTACGCTGCTTTCAGTGAGCGTGAAATTAAATTTGTATCCCAATATAAAGGCCTAAGTGCTGGCGAAAAGTTAATTTGGATTAATCTTGCTGCTATCACAACATTAGATGCCAACTTATCCTGTATGGCGACACAAAGCCAAATTGCTGAAATGGTTGGCAAAGTGCCCAACACCATTTACAAATCACTTCGTAACTTGGTTGCCAGAGGTTTTCTAAGAACCGAGTTTAACGCGCAAAAAAGAATTAATACCTACTTTTTAATATTGCCAAAAGAAGGGTTAGAGGCCATAGAGGAAGCTCCAAATAGAGGTGAAAAGCGCTCAGTAAAAGATAGCTCTGTAACTTTAGGGGCAGAAAAATATTGGAGAAAAGTAGAAGATAATAAGGGCAACGTAGTACTTTGTGATGAAAAGTTTGGTGATATGCCTGCACCTAGCTCCCTGAAAAATATCAGGGAGGGTATAGGAAAAATATCAGGGGGACCCCCTGAAAAAAATCCTAACCTTAGTATTAATATTATTAACAATAATAAAAAACATAATATTCATAATACCCAGCTTTCCAAGCCCCTTGTGCAAAACGCTAACGCGTTGTTTTTAAAATTTCAGGAAAAAATCAAAGAGGCTAAGAAAACTAACCCAAATATCTCGCTTTGCAAGGCAAATATGTTTGCTCATAGTTGCTTTAACGAGCAAGAGAACGCATTAATTCACCAAGCTATTATCTTGCAAGCCAAAGAGCGTGAGTCAGAGAAAAGCAAAAAAAGGGAGCAATCAGCCACGTTTAAGCAAAAGCTTGAAGCAAGTACGCCAGTTCCCCAAAGCAGAGTTAAAAACATCCAATCAAACCTGGTTGAAATGGTTTATGAGAATGAGCATTTTCTGATTGAGGAAGATGTTAAGAATCAAATTTTAAATAATATTCCGAATCTTTATCGGTCTGGGAAAATCAAAGGAGAAGCAGGGGATAAGCCATTAGCTGCATTGATTAAAGAAATTTTATTTTACGTTGTGAAGGCAGGTAAAACAGCGGCTCAGCCTATATCTCAACTAAAGCGATACTACATTGCTCGAAAAATTTGTCTTAATGGTGGTTGGGAGAGGCCTGCTGGACTAAGTCGTTCAGAAGTGGTTGCTCGAGAGAATAAATGGAATGCAGCCAAGCGAAAAGAGATAGAGACTGCTAGACGGTATGCCGGGATAACTGGATGCGTATAAGGAGATAAGAAGATGGATATTCAAGAAATGCTTAAAGATCTGCTAAACAATGGCTATACGGAGGCGGCTATAGCCAAAGGTGCTGATGTGAGTCAATCTACGATCAGTCGAATTTTAAGGGGGGTTACTCAACCCAAAGCTTCTGTTTTTTTTAAAATTAGTGCCATGGCAAGGAACGAAAAAAGTAGAATTTTATATATAGTGTAAGAGCGACAATGCTTGTTTAGCCGCCGAATGATGTTATTTTTCCGTGCGGCATTCCCCTTCAAATAAAAAAATCTATTTTTAAGCCTGTGGACATGTGGTTGAGAAGTCTGAGAATGAGGTCAAGCGGTGGTAAACGTTTTGCGTTTTCCATGGCTTGTCCACATGGCTCGTAGAGCGCAGACTGCTCTGCAGGACTCATCCACATATCCATAGGTTTTCCCCAATTCATTTTTTCTAGTTTACTTTTTCAGATTCATATTACGATGTTTCTACTTGATTTTGCTATATGCATTTCTGCATACGATAGTTGGGCTTTATGCATTTCTGCATACGTTATTTCTTGATGTGCCTTGCGTCTTACGTGGATAATAAGATATACAAACAACGGAGGTCGTTATGAAATTAAACCCACAGGAATGCATTCGAAAATTATTATTAAGAGGTTTTAGTGAAAAGAAAATAGCTGAAAAAGCTAGGGTTTCCCAATCTACCATTCACAGGATTAAAGTAGGCGACACGGCATATCCTCGAATTGACACTGCAGATAAATTGCAAGAGATTTATGAAAAGCATGGCGACTTAGGGGGGGTGTGACATGAAAAATAAACACCTTTTTTCATTTGTAATGACATCATCTATAGCAATGCTTTTATTCCCAGACTTAGTCATGGCTGGCACATCAGCATTGACTGGTGGTGATAGTATAAACTCCGTGTTGACAAAAATATTAAACATAATGACGGGTAATATTGCAAAAACATTAACTATTATTGCAATAGCAGGAAGTGGTTATTTGGCTTATATTGGTCAAACACCATGGATGAATATGATTAAGATTGCAATTGGTGCGGGTATTATTTTCGGCTCTGCCAATATTGGTGCTTTATTGTATGGTGGCCTGTAATGGAAAAAACACAATTAAATATAACGCCGTTATTTCAGGCTTTAGCAAGACCGCCTATGATGTACGGTGTGACACACTCCTTCATGTTATTAAACGTTGCTTTTAATATGATTCTTTTTATAACCAGTGGCTCTTTTTGGTTTGTTGGACTGTTTGTTTTAACACATTTGGTTGGAAAGGCATGCTGCATGATTGATGCAAATATATTTAATTTAGCCCTTGGTTTTTTTAAAAACTTGTCTAAGTGTCCTCAGAGCGCGCGCTGGGGCGGTAATTGCTATGAGGCTATGTGATTATGTTAAATAAAAAGCCAGTTCTAGATTCACCTGTTAGTCAGAATTTACCTTATTCATATTTTTTATCTGATAATACAATGGTAAATAAAAATGGTGAAATATTTTGCACAATGAAAATTGAAGGCGTTGGGGTTGAGAATTTAACAAGTGACGCTGTAGATAAAGTACATCATGCATTAACCAGAGCATTAACTGACTTGCCTAGTAATATTAGCATTTGGGTCAACGTTATTCGAAGAAAAAAATCAAGCTCTACTCCGCCAGTTATCAATAACTTGCTGAGCCAGCAATTTGCCACAGATTATTATGCAAACCTCGACAAACAAGAATTATTCTCTAATGAGTATTATCTTAGTTTGGTGCTTGCTAACGATAAGAAAAATACATCCTTAGTTAAAATGCCATTTTTTCAGCTATCAGCTGAAACAGCTAAAAAAAACAATTATAGAGACATGCTTAAAAAGACAAAAATATTGCACCAGCAGGCAAATCAAATAATGCTGGGTTTAAAACAATACAACCCAGCGCTATTGGGAGCAAAGCATTGCAAAATGCAAAAATATTCTGAAATCTTAACTTTTCTAGGGGGCATATTAAATTTTGAGGAAAATAACTATTTATTCCCTTGCATTGAAACTGCTCAAGTCATTCCAGAAAACAGGATTTTTATTGGTAAAGACACCATTCACCTAAAAAAGGAATCAAATAACAAGGGTAGGCTCATAGCGGTAAGTAGCATGAAAAAATATAGCTCATTTACTGCTGCGTCTTATTTAAGTCCATTATTAAAGTTGCCTCAAGAGTTAATTATTACTCAAATATTTACTCCAATGGTTAAAGAAGTTGCTAAAGAGCAAATAACCAGGCAACAAAGCAAAATGATACAAGTTCAAGATGATTCCATTAGTCAACTAGAATCTATAAGCGTAGCGCTAGATGATCTTCAATCTGACAGAATTTCTTTTGGGCTGCACAGCGCAATGGTTACAACTATAGCAAATAGCCCCGAACAGTTAGAGTCAAATGTTCAAAATATATTTAAGGCTACTAATAATATTGATATTAAGGTTGTACGCGAAACAATCAATTTAGAGTCGGCTTTTTGGGCACAATTTCCGGGAAATAGCAGCGATATTCAGCGAAAAGCTATGATTTCCTCACATAACTTTGCAGATTTAGTTAGTTTTCATAATGTTAGCCAAGGACATAATGGCAACAACCACCTGGGTAAGCCCGTCATTCAGTTAGAAACGCCAAACTTTGGCTTATTTAATTTTAATTTTCATAGGCTAGGGTCAAAAACAAGCTTATCAGTTGGTCATACTACGTTAATTGGCCCTACTGGAGGGGGTAAAACAACTCTGCTATGTGCGCTAGATTCACAACTTCGCCAATTTGGCGGAAAAAGCTTTATATTAGATTACCGTCAAGGAATGGGGGTATATGTATTAGCATCTGGTGGAGAATATCATTCTTTTGATATGGGTAAGCCAACGGGTATAAACCCTATACCTCAAAAAGATACATCTAAGTCCAGGCAATATTTACAGCAGTTTTTATCAGCGCTTGTAATACGCGGTGAAGAAAATTTAACAGATGAAGATGAGCAAATTATTAATGAGGCTATCGATGGTATTTACAATGTTCCGGTAGAGTCTCGCAATTTATCAACTCTTTGTAGTTTTTTTAATCAGCATTGGAACAGATATCCTCGCATTAAAACTTGGTTAGAAAGAGAGCAGGGCAGTAGGTCTTATCTTTTTGACAATTCACAGGATGTTTTATCATTATCTTCAGATGTTATTGGCTTTGATTTAACTCAAATTATGGAAGATAAAACAGCGCTTCTGCCTGTAATGTTATATTTATTTCACAGAATAGAATCTTCATTAGATGGCAGCTTAACTGCTGTTATTATGGATGAGGGATGGCAGTTTTTAAACCATTCATATTGGGAAAAAGCCATCAGCGCTTGGTTGGCAACTTTCAGAAAAGAAAATGCATTTGTTGTTTTTGCAACTCAAAATCCTCATGAAGTTGCACAATCTCCTTTGTCATATGGATTAATTCAAGGCGCTGCGACCAACCTCTACTTATCTAACTCAGATGCACAAGAATCAGACTATATGGATGCATTCAAGCTAAATGCGCGAGAATTTGAGATTGTAAGCAGCTTAAACCCAGATGAACACTACTTTTTAATTAAGCAGGGTAAAAGTGGTTCAATAGCCAGATGTAATTTGCAGGGGCTAGATAAATATATATCAGTGTTTTCTGGTAATCAGCAGATGTTTAAAGATGTTAATAATTTGATTAAGAACTATGGAAGCTCACCTAATGATTGGTTAAATGTATATTGGAGTAAAGATGAAAAGTAAATTTATTATTCTTTGTACGTTTGGGATGTCAACACTTTCTTGTCAGGCTCATGCGATCCAGATATTTAAAGTAATAGAAGAGGGCTTGCAAAGAGTTGCTCAAGGACAGCTCCAGCAACTAGAAAACAACGTTGGGTTGTTAAAAGATCAGCTTAAACTCGATAAACGAGTTGAGGACATGACAAGACAATCCATGTCTCACTTAAACAAGGTTGCAGATGAACTGTCAGGGCAATATGACATGGGGAAAATATTAAATGGGACAGCTGAACAAGCAAAAAGACGGTGGGGGCCCAAAATAAATGGAGAAAGTGAAAATGATGGATATCAAAGGTTAAGAAATAATCACATATCTCAATTTAACCTTAAGGATGGAGCAGATTTATACAAAAAAAGCTCAATTCAAGAGGTAGCTTATAACCAGAATAAAGGCACACAGGAGAAAGCGATTGTTTCAGCAAATTTTGTTTCTAGCAAAATTAACGACAGTATTAAAGAAATCGAAAAACTAATGGGGGAAATAGATAGGTCACCAAATCAAAAAGCCAGCACTGACTTGAACTCTCGGATACAAGCTCAGGTTGGGTTGGAGATTATAGAGCTAAAAAGAATGCAAGCACTTCAACTAGAAACAATGGGAGTAATGTCACAACAAAATGTTATTGATGAAAATATGAGCGCCCAGTTTAATCGCTGGGCATAAGGGGGATATATGAAAGCTACAACGATAATAATTTGTTTATTTCTTGCGGGATGTGCTGCACCAGGTTTCCAAGAGCAATTAGCACCTTGTGATGCATATAATGAGACGTGCCATAACAGAACAAAGATTAACAACTGGTAGATTATGATGAGCCAAGAGACAATGCTTTTGACGACAATTTTAGATCAAACAGACAAGGTAATTAAAAGTTTTGTCTTTGAAGGCTATTACTCGCTTGTCACCCACTTGGCGCCTGTAGTGATAACGCTTAGTGCACTAATGGTTGCTGGTTTTGGTTTTGCGATTATGCGAGGGATGATTCAAACGCCTATATCTCACGCGATGAATGTTACTTTAAAGTATGCGGTTGTTTTGTATTTGGCAACAAAATGGTCTTTTTTTTCCGAAATGATTTATGTGCTTTTTACAGATGGGCCAAATGAATTAACCGGCGCCATTATGAACAAGGCATCATTTAACTGGACTTTATTTAAATCACATAATGTGAATGGTGCTCTTCAAGAGGGCTTAAATCAGGGGATGGAAAAAGCCGTTGAAATTCTTCGTTTGGGTAGCTGGAAGAATTTCTCACCTTATATCGTTGGCACTCTAGCTGGGCTGGCAATTTTGTTGATATGTGGTTTCTCAATGGGAATGTTAGTTCTTGCAAAAGCTGGATTAGGCGTTTGCTTGGTGTTGGCTCCAATATTTTTATTATGCTTTATGTTTGAAGCGACAAAAGCTATTACAGAAAAATGGATGCAGCATATGATTGGTTTTGCCCTCATGCCAATTGGTATTCATTGTGTCTTGATGTTGATATTAACTTTGATGGATAGCACATTAAATCAATTGTCTTCTGGTGGTCAGGTTACATTTGCCACAGGCGGGGCTTATATACTGTTGAGCATTATTAGCCTCCCATTGTTGTTGCAAGTAAAAGGTCTTATTGCAAGCATTTCAAGTGGGTTTTCATTTAGCACAATGGGTGCTGTAGGAAGTAGTTTGCATTATGGTGGTAAATTTGCAGGCGGCGCAAAGCAAGTATATGGCGGAGCTGTTCGAGCAGGGGAAAGAGTCGGTGGGGCGGCCAAAGGGGCAGCTAGTGGAATATTAAGTCAATTAAGAAGGGTGGGGTAATATGGAAAAGGAATATTTTAGAAAAGGACATGATTGGTACAGCGAGAAGTACCTAAGTTCGCAAGTTCAAGCAAAAAGATGGATGTTGGCTTTTACTGTGCAGGCGATTTTGTCTATAAGCCTATGCATTTGCATTGGCTTAATGTTACCACTTAAAACTATGGTGCCATTTCCTATTCTAGTCAACGATAATAATCAGTTGGTGAAGGCACTACATCCTAAAAGTGATTATTTGCCAATAAATGAAGCTATGGTTCAAAACGATGTAGTGCGCTATATCAGAAATCGTGAAGGTTATAATGCCCACACTTTAAATTATCAATACAGGCAAGTTGCACATTCAACAGCTGAAAATATATTTTCAGACTTTGAGAAAACACAATCTCCCCAAAACCCAGAAAGTCCAGTAAATCTTTTAGGTATTGAAGGTGCAAGGGACATAAAAGTTCTTGATGTTATATTTTTAGATAATAATGAGGCCGAAACAAACCATCGGTATAAGGCCTTAGCTTCAAATGTGGTTCAGGTGGATTTTAGTAGTGTAACTAAAACCCCGGGGGAAAATAAAAACGAAAATTGGGTTGCAACTATTAGCTTTGAATATCAGGGAATTCAAAAAGATGAGTTACTAGCCTGGGAGAATTGGAATGGATTTGTTGTTACAAGCTATAGAGTACACCCAAGATTAACTTAAAGGAAAAAGCAATGAAAAAAATTATTGTGTTTATTTGCGCTCTGCTGTTTGTAAATGTTTGTTGTGCTGAAAAAAGCCCCAAATCTTTGGCCATAGATCCGCGCATAAAGGTTGTGAACTTTGATGAGAATAATGTTGTAAAAGTAATTGGACATGACTTGATTCAAACGAGCATTCAATTTCACCCAAATGAGAGCATTTTAGATGTTTCTTCAGGGGATAGCCTTGCTTGGCAATGGAACATAGCTACCGGGCGAAACAACATATTGCTTATCAAGCCAATGCTTCAAGACTCTGATACAAACATGAAAGTTATAACGAATAAGCGTATATATGAGTTTAGGTTGGTGTCTTCAGCTTATTATGATAATCCAAATGATGTGACATATCGGTTAAGCTTTAGATATCCGGAAGAAGAAAGAGCAAAAAATCAAAAAAAGCTTTTAGCTCAAGCTAAAACAGCGGAATTTTCTCAAACTACAAATAATAACAAGCGATGGAATTATTACTATAGCTTTGCTGGTAATAAACGGTTAGCACCCGTTCAAGCTTTTGACGATGATAAAGGCTTCACTTACTTCCAGTTTCCCGAAGGCGCCTCTATACCTGCCATTTATGCTGTAGATGCTAATAGAAAAGAGCAGCTAGTAAACTACCGTATAAAAGAGCCCTATGTCGTTGTTGAAAAAATATCAGGTCAGTTCACTTTAAGAGACGGTGATTTGGTTGCCACGGTTATTAATGAAAAATTTGTTACAAAGGCAAAAGCATGAGTAATAAAGAAAATACAATGGCGTTAGAAGGTCACCATCAGACTAAAAAGTGGGTAGGCTTAATATTGCTAGCTGTTTTAGGGCTGTTTGTTATGTTTATATTTAAACCCACAGAATCAAAAGCAAAGTCTGCGCCTAAAACAGATTGGGGTGTCCAAAGGGCTGTTTATAACCCTAGAAACCCTCCTGCAACACCTGCGAAAGTTGAAAGGAAGGAAAAACCTCAAGAAAGCTTTGTTGCAGAGGTGATTCAGCAAGAACAGCTTGATGTCAGAGCAATCGAGCGTGAAAAAATTCTGATGGAAAGACGACAAGCTCCAATCGCGGTATATCAAGCGTCAGGTCAGGTTTATCAAGAGAGTCTTGCTCGGGCCGAACAAACACATGGTCAATCTTTACAGGTTGTCGCAAATCAAATTGAGCACTTAGATTATACCATTATCCAAGGCAAGCTTATTTCAGGAATATTAGAGTCCGCTGTAAATTCAGATCTGCCAGGTATGATCCGTGCTGTCGTTAAAGATAATGTATATGCAGAAAAAGGGGATAGAGTTTTAATCCCAAAGGGCGCAAGGCTAATAGGGAATTATCAATCAGATCTTGATGCTGGGCAATCTAGAGTCTTTATTATTTGGCAACGCTTGATTAGACCTGATGGCATTGAGGTCATGCTAGATTCACCTGGAACAAATAACTTGGGTCAATCGGGCATATCTGGTGTCGTAAATAACCACTTTATGGCGAGATTTGGCGAAGCGGCACTATTAACAATGATTTCAGCAGGCTCTGCTAACATTAACGTCAGTAAGACAGATGAATTTAACTCTAAGTCAGCTTATAGAAACGCTGTCAGCGAGTCATTTGCCAACAGTGCCAGTGAGTCTTTAAACCGTACTCAAGGCTTGAGTCCAACGGTTCATATAAACCAAGGTTCTCCTATCAAGGTTTTTGTCGCTAAAGACTTAAACTTTCACTCAGCGTTAACCAGGGAGGATGCATGAATACATTTAGCACGGATGCTTTAGTTGCGCATTTGAAACCCATTCAGCCTTATTTAGATAGTGTTGATATATCTGAAATATTAGTTAATCGCCCACAAGAAATTTTCATTGAGAGAAAAGGGCAATTTGAACAGGTTAGCATTGAGGCTTTAAACTATCAGCATTTAAATAGGCTAGGAACCTTAATCGCAAATTATAACCAAAAGCCATTTGACAGCGAAAGCCCCAGGTTATCTGGGATTTTGCCACAAGGCGCTAGAGTTCAAATGATCAAGTCACCCATATTAGAAAAAGGGAAATTTGCGCTCTCAATTCGAAAGCAGGTCATAGCAGATCTAACCTTAGATGATTTCGGTGATGATTTTTATCATGATGTAAAATTAACTTTTAATGCAAATAATAAGCTTGCGGACAAGACTGTAAAATCCGACGGATATTCGAAAGCTTGTGACGTAAAAAACACACTAAAAGAAGCAATTATAAAGCGAAAGACAATAATTGTATCAGGTGGGACCAGCACAGGTAAAACCACATTTCTTAATGCTTGCTTAAAAGAAATTAATAAAAATGAGCGGCTCATCGTGCTGGAAGACACACGTGAAATATTTATTAAACAGCCAAATTATTTATGCCTTTTAGCAGGTAATAAAGGAGACTCCAATCAAGAACAAGATATGATTGAAAATTTAAAGGCAAGTTTAAGGTTAAGGCCGGATAGAATTTTATTGGGTGAGCTAAGAGGTGGCGAGGCAGCAACATTTTTAGAGGCAGCCAGCACAGGTCATGAAGGCAGCTTTACCACTATTCACGCATCTACCCCTACATTGGCTTTAGAAAGGCTGTGTATGCTGGCTGAAAGAGGCGGGCTTAGACAACAAAATCGTGAAGAGTTACGAGAATATATTGCGACAATTGTGGATGTCATTGTTCAGTTAAAGCGTAGTCCCGATGGCAAAAGAAACATTAGTGAAATATTAAGGCTGAGCGTGTAGGTATGTTATCTATCTTGCACAAAATGGACGAAACAGTAAAAGAAATACTCAATTACGTTGTAGTTGATATAGTCGCATTTTTGATTTTAATCACACTTAGCAGCGCTTTATTTTATGATTTGTTAGGGGTTGATATTACCCATGCTCGTCCATGGACATTATATCAATTCTTATTTGTATCAATGGGGACAAAAACCACTATATATTGGGTTGTTTGTACTTTAGTTCCAATTCTAGGTGTAAGCTTTTTAGTTATTCCTCAGGTAAAGATAGTATGTTCAAGAGCAGGCAATAATGCCAGGTGGATGAACCTTACAGATGCGAAAAAATCCAAGCTGTTTGATGAAGGTGGCATCATATTGGGGAAAAAATGGGGAAGATATCTACGTGTTGCAGGATGGGAGCACGTTATTTGTTTTGCCCCAAGTGGGACAGGTAAAACTGTTTCAATGACCATACCTAATTTACTTTCTTGGGACGGATCTTGTGTTTGCACGGATATCAAGCTGGAGCTTTTCAAAAAAACATCAAAATTTAGAGAAAGTTGCGGAATTAAAAGTTACCTATGGAATCCTGGTGCTCAGGATTTTAAAACACATTGCTACAATCCCTTAGACATGGTTGGAAATAATAAATTTACTCGGGTTGACGAGCTGCATAAAATTGCAAACATCCTCATCCCCGATAATGGAAAAGAAGCCTCCATTTGGGTAAATGCGCCTAGAAGCTTGTTTATTGGTATAGCGCTATTTGTTTTAGATGACAAGGACAAACCTAACACCATTGGTGAGATTTTAAGAACTATTAAAGGGGATGACAATTTTGATTGCTATATTGAAGAAGCTCTAAAAACTGAAGAATTAGATCCCATATGTAGAATGAATTTAAACTCCTATCTCTCAATGCCTGGGGTAACGCGTGGAGGCGTTAAAGCAGGACTAGAATCTAGCCTTTGTTTATTTGAAAACCCAATCATTGACGCAGCCACCAGCAAGTCTGATTTTAATATTAAAAATCTAAGAAAAGAGAAAATGACGATTTATGTTGGGGTGACAAACGACAACATAGAGAGACTCGCTCCTTTATTAAATATGTTTTTTCAGCAAGTCATGGACGTCATGACTAGAAAAGAACCCAATTTAACTAATGAGCCGTATGGGGTACTGTTTTTGCTAGATGAATTTACTGCCCTTAGACGAATGGAGCTATTTAAGCTAAATATTGGTTTGCTACGCTCATATAGAATCCGCCTACTGATAATTATCCAAGACATTACTCAACTTTATGACACTTATGGACATAACGGTGGGAAGGCTTTTTTAAATCTCAAAGTAAGAGTTGCACTCACCCAAACAAGTCCAGAAGACGCCGAATATATTTCAAAAATATTAGGCAAAAAATCTGTTTCGAACATTTCAAAATCTATTAGAAGTTCTGGAATTGGACAAAATGATACCAGCCATTCAATTTCTTCGCCTCAAAGAGCATTGATGCTGGGTCAAGAAATCATGAAACTACCAGAACAGAAAAACATAATCATGATTCAGGGTTTGAGCCCGATTAGTGCCAATAAGGTGCTTTGGTATAAGGATTCGAACTTTAAAAATAAGGATTTAGGGGCAATTGAGTTGCCAGTATTAAAGGTATGCTTACCTGAGATTAATCATAAGGTTGATTAAGTGAAAAGCATCATTTAAATACAAGGATTTTGGTAAAATAAGAGTTAGATAAAAGGTAGTAACATATGTCGTCAAACTTATATAATATAAAGCAAAAACTTAAAAAAATATTTCTAGCGTGGCAATACCAAAGCCTAAACACATCAGAAATAGACCAATACCATGAATCAATCATGTCAGCTCAGCCACAAGAGTCAGATTGTAACAAAAGCCTAAAAAACCAATTCAACAATCCAAATTTTTGGAGTGTATTAAAAGAGGGCAGTGGGTTTTCAAATGATGTAGAGCAATTAGAGACTCAGTGGCAAGCTGTTAAGGAATTTGCTGATTTTAACGCACAAGAACTAATGAGTTTAAAGCGTCGTGTCTTTGATTATTATGATGTGGTAATTACAAGAGCTTTGGAGGAGTTAGAAAGTGACCTAAAGCGATATGAGCTAAATGGTATTTGGCGGCCTAGGTGGATACTTGAGCTGCACAAAGAAAAGATTGCCCAGCTACAAGAAAAAACTAAAGTCTTTGACGCTTATGAAAAGAAGTTACAAAGCACTTTAGCTATAAAGTCCACTATGCATACCTCCTTGGGAACACAAAAGCATGTTGATGATATCTATTTGTATTTTGTAAAACAACTCAATCAGCTCAACCTGCTAAAAATACCTCTCTTAGCGCCCTTGAATCCATCTTGTTATCTAGACGATGACACAAGAGTAGCTATTCATGATTATTTAGACCATCAAGGCGTCTTATCGAACAGAGAGTTGGATTCTATTATTGTCCCCATCAGTCAGTCCCCATTTAATGTTCCCGTGCGCCCTAATCAAGCAAGTCAAGAGTCTATACATATTGAACAATTTGCTGTGGAAATTGAAAGACGCCTGCAACTCACTTCCGTTGAAAAATATAAAAAAGAAAAGAAAGAAATAGATACAACAAAGATATGGCTCATCAACCGCGTTGTTAAGCCCTTAAGCCGTTATATTGCATCAACGGAGCTTATTAAAAGCGCGATGAATATATGGCGTTACAGGTGGGTTTTAGCATTAATTGCCTCAATGGGGCTATATGTTTGCCTGGCATCAGCGGCTACTGGTTTTGTCACATTAACTGTGGGTGCTTGGGCAACCAATATCGCTACTAACATTTTATTCTATGGTATAGCGTTATTCCCAGCATACGTCATGGGGGCAAAGGGTTTGAACGCTCTAGGTAACAAGATATTTGAAAAGCTTAGCTATTGGAAATCGCGAGAGATACAGCAGTCCCTAGAGCTGTTAAAGCAAAATCAGCGCTTTGTGTCATCCCAGCTCTCATCAGGTATCTCAGATATTGCATTATTTGATATAGCAGGGTTATCTACTGATGCTAAAGCCATCATGAAAAATATTGATCACATGGTTCATATGTTAGAAAAAACTCAAGGTGGGGCACGCTTTGTTTACTGGGGAGACTTTAAAGCATCGCACCTGGAAGTGATTGATGAGCTTAAAAAGCAAAAACAGCTCATAGAATCTAGGTTAAGCACTTATTCTGGTCATATTTGCGAAAGATTAGAAGAAAGTCTTATCAACCTACGTATCGATATATGTAATGGGAAACTAAAGCCTTCTATCCCCAAAGGACAGATTGAAAGTCTATATAACTTCGTCGAAGAGCACGGAGCAGGTGAGTCGCTAAACCAATTCCAGAAAAGCACCAACGTGCCTGCTCTTTTTGCCTCAGCATTACTTAAAGACAATACGTTTTTGCAACGTACAATGATAAAACCAAGCTTAAATCAGCCTTGGGGTGGAAGTAAAAGCAATAGGCCGAGCTATAGGGGCTGGGAAACCCTTATTGAGCATTACACCATGGATCAAGTGCAAAGAAATGCCGCACTAAATATAGTTGGTGTACTAACGGGCAAGCGGGTTTGCACCTTAAGCGCTCTTGGAAAATGGGTGGCTACAGTTGCACCAAGCCATGTGAAAGTGCTCATGCAAAATATTCAGCAACATATTTTCCTGACGTTAGACTCTCAACCTGCCGCTCATGCCAGATTGTTGTCCTCCTCCCAGAAAAGACTCATTAAATCATGGAGCTCAGCAAATGATAGCGCTATAAAGGAGGCTCTAGTCTTTGTTCGGGATTTAAACTCACCTTCCAAGCACTTTGCAGCCCAGGAGCAATCATGCCTAGTAAAGCATTTTGAGGCGCTAGAAGGGCTGGATAGATTGCAGGCTCTACAGGGTCAAACTGGAGGTGGGAATGATATTCTCATAGCCTTGGAAAAATACAACGGTAAATCATCAAGCGCTATATATCTTTTAAAATTTTTACCAGAAAACATCAAGCCTATCTTCACTGCAAGAGTCGCGACCCAAAGGCTAAATAGATTGATAAGTCACCTGATCAATAAAGAAGGTGAGGTTTTCACAGATGAAGACACATTATTGTTTAACCTGCTTGTAAAGTGCCCAGAAGCTAAAAATAAATTCAATCTAACAAACCAGATTAGGGGGCATGCCAAATACAAAGAGCCATGGACAAAGAAATTTTCATATTTTTTAAGTCAATGCACTGAATACGGTTTAAATGATGGCAGTTTAGAAGATGATTATGAGTCACTAAACAAAAGAATTAAAGAGTTTACCCAGCAACTTAGTAAAACATTTGTCTCATCATGCTCCAGTGAAAGTATTAACACGAAAAATACCAACAATTTAGATGTTAACACCTCAACTCAACAACCAGGAAGGATGCGTTGTGCCTAAAACAAATCAAAAAGAAAGCGTAACAAGGTTTTTTAATGCAATCGACAACCACCCACGCTCATCTTTATACATATTATGCGATCTTGTAATCGAAAACTCAGTATCTGCCAAGCAAAGCCTTAATGATATAGCCCAAATAATCTTGCCGGAGCAACTAAGAATAATTACAAAAACAATGACATGCATAGAAGCAAATGAAGGGGTGCTACAAGATAAAAATACAATAGCTGCATTCACTCAATTTAAAATTAAGTTGCTTTGTGATGGTGGGTGGTTAAAGCATTTAAACCCTAAAGATATCATTGCGCTGAGTGCAAATGATGCGTTCTTCCTGCATGGGTTAATTGCTTTAACAAGAGTTCACACTATAGCTAAAGGCCATACAGATCCATTTCATCAGTTTGACTTTGAAATATTACAAAGGGCAGGGGCTGAACATATAGCGCCTAATATATCTACTTTAATTGCAGAGGCTGAAACATTACCCCTAGATAACTTTAAAGAATTTTCCAAAAACGACATTGAATTAGCACGCAGCGTCTTGAGATTAATGCAATCCCACCCAACTAGGTTTGAAATGGGCGAATACTTCCTAGCTCAACATAAAGAGTTAAAGGATGAAATATATACTAACTGGCACAAGGCGAAGGAGTCTATTGCGCATACAACGGTATCAGAAGAAAATCTTTCTAAACACATTGAACGGGCGGCAAAAACACACTCGGAGTTTAATAACATCACAAAAGCAAATAGAACAAAAAAGGATGCACCAGATAAAAATGCCTTGCAAAAAAGAAATTATAGTTTTATGGGGTTAAGCGGATTTGGTACACTTTGCGTAACTGCCAGCTTAGTGCCCAAATACACAGCGTTAGCTGGTGCTGTGCTAACATCAACCAAAGCTGTTATCACAGGGCAAGCTATATGCGCTGTTGGTATATCGACAATGGCGGCTCCATTAATAGCTCCTACCTCTATAGCGCTGTTTTTGGGAGGCGTAACATATTTAGCTAGGCATGGAAAGGAAGCAAGCAGTGAATACAATACGCCCTTAGAAATTTCACCTCAATTAATATCAAAAAACCCAAATGCTCCTGAATGAAAATTCAATATGTTATGCATGCAGTATAATTGGAGTTACACATAAAGTTTGTAGACGAGCGCTCAATTAGAATTGCAGGAGAGAGGGGCAACAAAAAATAAGTGATGTTGAGCTACAATTAGAGTTAATCAACGTACAATAGTATATAAATATGGATAGGCATACAGGCGTGACTCAGGATTCATTCATATCACTGTTTCGAAAACATTTAGAGAAATTCAACCCTAGTTTTTTAAAGGGAGTAGACTCAACGTTTATTTCTATGCTTGAAGAACAGGAATCATTTGTTGCGATAAAGGATGCACTAAAAAATCAGGACGAAATCAAAAGACTTAAAGAGTCCGCTAGCATGTCTCCGCTAGTCGCGTCAATATTGTACAAGAGGGAAGATCTTTTTCTATATATGATAGAGAATAAACTATTTTTTGACGATGGGCTATGTTACTTATCTGCTATTTTTTCACAACAAAATAATGTTATACCACTTTTATATTTAAACCAATACCCCGCTAACGAAATGGTTAACTCGGTTGTTCTTGGCTATATAAAGAATGATGCCCAAATATCAGAGCGAGTTTTTTATGCCTTTGATCTCTTAAGGATTGCATACAATAGATATATCTTAGAGTACATGGATGAAGCATGTAAAGAGGAGGCGCATAATAGATTTAAAAGTCTGGAACTGAAAAAATTAAAGCAACCGAAGCATAATTGGATCGTCGACAACGAAATGAAGACGCTTTTAGTCTCAACACCAGAAACGATTTCGGATAATTCCAAATCATTAATTCGTGGCCTAGTAGAAATGATTCCTGTTTTTACATGGGCTTATGGCAATGGTAATGACAATTGGATTACAAATACAAGATCATTATTGAATTGTATTTACAATGACAAGTCAAAAGGCGGCATTGCAATAAAAACAAGACACTTAGATGAGTTTGTGACCCTGTATAACTCAATGATAAACGAAAAAAAACAACTTAAGCAAAATAACACCATAGAGTCAAAATTTGGTATCTCCTGCTTAGAGCCTGATACATATAAGAGCCACCCTACATGGATTCTTGACTGCAGAATAAATGCTCTTTTGTGGATCTTAGCTTGCGATAAATGGCTGTCACCTCCAGCAGTTGAGTTATAAGCTACGAAATTTGTAGCTTATACTTTCAAATAAAATATCTGCTATATATACCTCCCCCTTTATTCCTTCATGGCTAAAACAAACTTTAATGGAGAACATTTTATACCATTGTAGCTGCACCCAATAAATTGAACCAAATTCTTCTTTTTCGGTCTATATATAGGATATAAGTAAAGATAGAGCAGCGTTATGGGTAATAAATTTGGTCTGCAAGACGAGCGCCAAGGAAATGTAAGCTTCGAAAGACTTAAGGAAATTAAGCATAGAATAGCAAAAATAGATGAGTCTGTTCAAAGTCATGAAGTTTTATTGAGAACGGCTTCTGTCCTTTCATCAGCTATTGAAACCTTAGATATATACATACCGGAAGAAGCGACACGAGAAAAATCTGAGAATAAAGAACTAAATATAAAAAATCAAATTGCTCTTGATGCTTTTAACAGTCTGGACTTAAGAAAATCTGAGTTTTTAGAAATGCTTGATAGGATTGCTTCTTTTTGTCACCAACAAGCACAAAAAATAATATCAATCGATACTGATAGCAGAATAAAATCAAAATCTGAACAGGAAGCACAAATTCGAGCGTTTAATCAAGAGGCAATAGAAAGATTTAAAGCTGCAGAAATTCTGCGTGCAGCCATTTTAGACAATCTTTATAATGACAACATAAACAACATAAGAAGAATCAACGACGCTATAAAAAATATCGACGAGCAAATAAATTCCATCAACCAAAACATTGCCGAGATAAAGCAGCATGCCACTCAAGCCTACCAGGATGAAATTAGAGATATAAAAGTTGGTGACAATTATTTGTTTGAAGGAAAAAGTGATGATGAGATAAATAAAATAACCAAAGAGTTATTTGATGTTAATTTTGGTATTGATAAAGAAATTGAAAACCGAGAAATAAAGAAAAGGGATCTTAAGGAGCAATATGGCAGCAACCAAGAAGGAAGGAGTCATCCAATGCCTCACTTAGCTTGGAAGACCAGCTCAGAGTTCCGTCAATGTGAAAAATTAGATAGCGAAATTAAAGAATTAAAAACTGGCCGTGCCAATAAAGTAAATAAAGTACTTGAAGATAATAATATTTTTGTTGCTGAAGAACATAAAGAGCAAATAGCATTAGACACACATACAGATACAGTACTGCAAGCTGCCAAGGCTGTTGTCAAAGAGGAACATAAAGTTGTAGCTCTAGTTGAGGCTAAAGAAGAATTTAAAGATGAGAAAAAAGCTGAGTTGCAGCAACATAAAACCCTCTCGGAATCTCAAGCTGAAGTCAATGACAACTTTATGGAGGGCATTAGCCAGAGCGAGCTAGATTTCGGCATGGGTGATGACTTTGGCTTTGATTTTGATTTTGAGGATGATCCAGAACCTGAGCCACAAGGGAAGTCATCTTTTAAGAGGTAGCAGGGCGCACACCTTAATATTGATTAAGTCGCCGCCCCGACAGACTGATTAATATTTTTTTTTGCCTGCTCCAGCATGAGTAACAACACTACCCATTTCTTTGCGGTATTGCTCTTGGGCTTGTCTTTTTTCCAGATCTATTTTATGTGTAATTGCATCTATTTGGCCATCAATAGCTGTTATTTTTTCATCAACACTATCAATTCTAGCTTTAGATTCTGCCATAATTCTTTGTATTGGCATATAGCAATTCTTGAAATAGTCTTCAAATTCAGAAAACTTTCCTTCTGCTGTTAAATCTTTTTTAAACTGCATAAATTGTCTTTGTGCAACTTTATCTCCTCTTTTGGCAAGAATAAATACATTTGCCATAGGGGTGTATGCGTCACGCTGCTCTACCGTAAATTTTGCTCCAAGTGCCGCAATCTTATCTGGTCCAGATAATGCCATATTACAATCTCCAAAACTAACTTAAGTGAATGAAAGTTGAATTATAAAGCACTATCAAAAAAGAGCAACATTATTGAGGCAGTTATTTGATTAACCCTAACAAACATAGGGCTAAATGGCATATTTGAGTATTTTACAGTGTAATGCCCCCATTTTTTAAGAGAATAAATTAAAAATTTTGAAGTGTGTGTACACGAAGAAAACTCATAGCTGGCCTGCAAAATATTCTCGCAAAATTTCATGAAAACGGGATTGCTGCCGAATAGTTTCCTCCATTGGTCTCGAGTTATATAGGTTGGTTTTTGGAGTCAAATGTTCTGCAGTTGTAATTTTCATCGCAAATAAGATAATAAGTGTTACCCAGAACAAATTTATTGCTTATATACAAACCAATTAAAAACCCAGCCGGAGTTAAAACCATTGCTCCAGGTATCCCAAATACATAAGCGCCGATGGCGCCCAATAAAATAGGCGCCCCAATGATATTTTGAAGCTTAAGTCCTATTGTGGCCTCAAAAGGGGCAATTGATAATTCACCTCCTGACACAAGCCTAACCTCATCTGAGCGTAACTCTCTCATTTTTACCACTTTATATGTTTTTTTACTATCTTCGTGATGCTAAGGAATTGTGCCTAGCCCATAATCCTAACATTGACCAATAGCATTAGATTAGATGAATGTGACAAATAACCTAAAGCCCGCGGAGGAGACCATTTTCGCCCAACCGGACTTCAAGCACCCATATCATGTGATTATTGGAAAAGCCCTTGCTTTCCGATCTTTACCCCTCTATAGTAAGCAAACTTACACGTCCGTTTAGTTTGCTTTGCTTTGCTTGAGGTTTTTATGCTACCCCCTGAGTTATGTGCCAAGATACAAAAATATATAAAAGAAAGGGCGCAATTTAATCCTGAAAGCTTCAAAGAAAAGTTGTTTTGCACTTACCAATTAAAATTATTTATAAACTTGGCGGAAGCCTCTCAAGAGGACGATCCAAATACCGCAATAGAGAAAATTTTAAAGGAAAACTGGGATTTAATCAGTGGCACATGCTTAAGCTATACTGCCCTTCCTGAAGACGAATCCACCTTGTTATTGTGTGATATCGCAGAACATATTGGCGAGCAGAATGGGAAGCCAGCCCTTAAGGTATTGATTCCAACGATAGCAATAACAAGCATACATGATGATTACCCAGATTTGGTGGGGAATGATTCTCCGGATATAAGGGACACTTTAAAAACCCATATACTCAGCCAATCTGGCACCTATCTTATTCCGCTTCTTGTGCTAGGCAAGTTAACCGTTCCCTGGAACCCATCAAGCAAACTACCCAACTATTACTATGATTATGCAAGCATGCTTGATGATGATGCTTTTATACGTGAAAGTGAATACCAGCGTCTTTTGACGCACTCAAAACATACTCAAGACTTATCGACAAGCAAGGAAAATTACGAAGACTTTTTAAATGATAAAAGTAGTTTGTTGGGTCACCTCAACACACTGAGTAAGCATCTTCGGTTTAATAGCGCGTCCGGCATTGGGCAAGAAGAAAATGCAGGAGAGGGCGCATATAATGCAATTTTACGGTTTAATGAATATTATAGTTTGTTGACAGATGCGCAAAAGAGCAGCATTCCCGAAGCGGTTAAAAGTGAAGTTGTAAAGCTACTTAATCTATCGTCAGATGCGACCGTCAATCATAATGCAACAGAAAATCTAGAGACCTGTATTGCAACTCGGGAAAGTGCTCTGAATGAGTCAGTCAAAGAGAATGAAGTTACCTTGATTGCAATTGGCATTAGTGACCAAAATAAACAGGTATTGCTTGAAGAGACAAAAAGGCAGTTTAGCGCGCATCAAGAAAAATTAATAACAGATATTCAGCAAGGCGAATATAGCACTGGGCGCGACCCACTGGGAATAACGCACAAACTACTAAAAGCGTTAGATATAACCTCAACAATTGATTCCTCAGCAGAATTTCAAGACTTTCTGTCTTTAAGTGCCGCCGATATTAAAGAGGTTGCAGAAAGCAATAATAATGTACGCCAGGGTATAGTCGCGCAATTTAATACCATTGAGTCATTTGTTATGTTTTGCGCAACTGCCACCAATCTTGAATGCTTACAGGCTCTTTTATCTGTTGTTGGCAACGAGGTATTGGGCAAGCTCGCAAGAAGGCCAGAGGATTTGTCTGCATGCCTACTTACGCTTGATGGTGAACGTCTAAGAATAGTCTGCAATGCCGCCAAAGACAAGCTGCCTGATATAATTAAAGATAGCGATGACTTTGGAGCATCCCTTACAAACTTAACCACTGAGCAACGCACAGCTATTTTTAACGCCTTCCAGGACAAGCTGCCTGATATCATTAAAGATGTGGATGACTTCGTGGTGGTGCTTGAATACTTAAGCGCTGAGCAATGTGCAGTCGTTTGCAATGCTATTAAAGTCAAGTTGCCAGATATCATTAAAAATCGTGCTGACTTTGGACAGGCTCTTCGAGATTTCAGCATTGAGCAGTGCACAGCTGTTTACAGTGCTGTCAAGAATAATCTACCCAACATCATCAAAAATTGTAACAACTTTGCGCAGGTGCTTGGATACTTAAGCATTGAGCAATGCGCGACCGTTTGCAATGCTGCCAAAGACCAGCTGCCTGATATCATTAAAGATAGGGATGACTTTAGGATAGCCCTTGCATTCTTAAGCGCGGAGAAACGCACAGCTTTTTTTAACGCCTTCCAGGACAAGCTGCCCAATATAATTAAAGGTGGAGATGACTTTAGCTCGATACTTAGGCATTTAACTACTGAGCAATGCATAGTTGTTTGCAATGCCGTCAAAAACAAACGGCCTGATATCATTAAGGATGGGGATGACTTTAGGGCAGCCCTTACATACTTAACCGCCGAGAATCGCACAGTATTTTTTAATGTCTTCCAGGACAAGCTGCCTGATATCATCAAAGATGGGGATTGCTTTAAGGCGGTGCTTGGATACTTAACTGTTGAGCAATGTAAAGCTGTTTGCAATGCCGTCAAGAACAAGTGGCCTGACGTCATTAAAGATGGGAATGACTTTGTGGCAACCTTTACATCCTTAGCCGATGAGAAACGCACGGCTGTTTTAAATGCCTTCCAGGACAAGCTGCCTGATATCATTAAAGATGGTTATGATTTTGAGGAGGCCCTTCTCTTCTTAACCACTGAGGAATGCACAGTATTTTTCAATGCCGTCAAGAACAAGTGGCCTGATATCATTAAAGATGGGGATGATTTTAGGGCAGCTCTTGCACACTTAACCGCCGAGCAATGTGCAGTTGTTTGTAATGCCGTCAAGAAAAAAAGGCCTGAAATCATTAAAGAAGGCTGTGACTTTGGGGAAACCCTTGCATGCTTAACCGATGAGAAGCGCATAGTATTTTTTAATGCCTTCCAAAATCAGCTGCCTACTATTATTAAAAATGATGAAGATTATAAAGCGGTACCCCCATATTTATGGCTAGGAAAACGGCTTGCCCAAAAGTCAAAAAATATTAAACTTAAAGCATATCTGCCTGGCTATATTCTTGCTGGCCTTATTGTTGGGCTGGGCGTTCATTTTGCCGGGTACGCATTGATAGTTTCGGTGTTAGGGCTAATCATCCCTCCTATGGCGCTGCTTGCAGCAAAGTACTATAAAAAGCAACAATTCAACCGTTTAAGTTACCCTCTGTTTTTTAAGTCAATTGCCATAAAAGACAACCCTGTAGATAATGTTGATAACAAATTAAAAGCTTATTCACTGGGCAAAGACGCAGAAAAATCTTGGAAAGGATATTTCACTTCTTACACGAAGCCAAGCGCTTACCTGCATTATAGTGAGTTTTGTACTGGGAAGATTGAGGCTGAGGGTAAGCTGTGCGGGCGAAGAGCTGCTGGTTATAAATATCGGCCTACTTTTTAACAAAAGCGAAAGAGGGCTTGTTTTCAAAGGTTTTTGGGACTGTTGCAAGAAGTCGAGTAAGCCGCGCTCAAGATTTTTTTGCTGTTTTGCAACCAATAAATAAGAGGTGAGCCCTGGACTATATTCGCGTTTATTAGCAGGTATATCATTGTTTACGGCACTTGGGCTAGGTATTCAGCTTTCGTCAGTGACTTCTGTTGCAACTTTCTTGCCATACGTATGCGTCACCGGGGTGCTCCATATAACATCAGAATCGACACCGAAGTATACTAGGCAGACTAAAAAATATATTCCTTTTTCAGTAGACTTGAATTTATTTAGCGCTTTGATTTCTTCGGCGTTCAGAGTAAAATATTCTCGTCTCTCAACATCATTGAAAATAGGGACGCCATAGATATCTAGCAACTCTTATGACGTGAGTAGACAAGGTCTCCCATGCATATCTAATAGTTGCGTAAATGCACCGCTTTATGTCAGATGGGGTATTTTCTCGCATTTGCCGGTGGCTCACATATGCTGGTATAATCCCCTCCCATGAATATTGAGCATTATTTAAAATATATAGATTGCAAAGAAAAAGGTTTAAAGCAAGAGGCCACAAAATGCCTTCGTTTATTTATTACCTCATTTGAAAACTCGGATGAAATTGATAAATGGGTATGGGAATACTTGCCCAATCTAAGTGCTAAGAGTTACTTACGCATAAGGCACGAGATATTCCACGAATTGGTTCTCCCAGTTTTGAAGGCCGGTTATCAGAGGGGAGATATCAATTGTACATTATGGCTGGGTAAGCTTATACAAAATATTTATGAAGCGCCTAAAGTCCATGAAGACTTAGGGTGGGTTACTGCAATTGAACTATTTGGCAAGTGCAACGACCTTGCTCCTAACCATGATGAAGCCCGACATCTACTACTTCAAAGTTTGGTTTCGTGGCTTGAATATACAGAACACGAATGGCCTAGAGGCATACTATATGAAAATGATGGTGCCACACTAGAACAAGTTGATGAAATCAGCCTTGAAGTTCAAAGGGTTCTGATGCTAGATCACGAGCATCAATACAGAGAGTTCATTAAACAGTACAACAAAAAACTTATCGAGTATCGGGCTAGGTTAAGTAAATAAAAGCGTTATATATCATAATTAGTAGAGGTATTATACGTATATATCGTTGTGTAAATGCACCGCTTTAGGGCTTTTGTTTTAAAATTAGAAACTTTTCGATTCAGATTACAGAGGGCTTGCAACGTACGAAGAGTGGCTTTACAAATTTGGGCTTAAAGCAAACGAGAGGGATTAAACCCATGTTGCTTTAGGCTATATCTATCCTCCCTATTTTACTTTACTGTTAATCGTATTAAAGCAGCGTGTTTAGAACTCTAGATAGATACTTAGATCATAAGGTTAGACCTAAGTATGGATACTGAGGGACAATTCGATGGGCATGTATAGCTATCGGAACATCACAATAATTATTTACCGGGGGTTCACAGTTGTTACATAAAAAACAACCTGCAATTACGAGATTAGAATCAGGTGGCAGCTATAAAACTTCTATAGAAAAATTACATGAATATGCTCATGCATTAGGCTTTAATTTAGAAGTTAAACTTGTTCGTGATCGCCAGCAATAAATCTAATTTAGAAATTATATTTCTAGCAAAGCCTGTAAATTCGGGTGATTTTGACGTTGCATAGTATACTAGTACTATGCAAATATTGATTAAATTTTATTGAAAGTAGGGTGGGTGGGCTGCTGTTTTTTTAAAGTATTCCTTTTTTCTTAAAAGAATCGAGCGTAACCTTCTTTCTAAGATTTAGTTCATCTTGATTATTAATCAAAATGTTAGTAGCAAAATACCACGTTCGACCGCTTGTTTCAATATACCCGACATACCAGCCATGACCCACCCAATCTTTTGTTGCGGCACCTGTTTTTGCGTAAATTCTATAGTTATCGTGACTTTCATCTAACATAATGTTTTTCAAAATGTTAAGTGACTTCTTTGAAGTGGGTATTGTTTTTTGATGAATATTTTTTATAAATTCAATTTGCTCTACTGGTGATATTTTTAAATGACCATCAGTTAACCAAAATTTTGTTAAAACTGGTTCAGGTTGAGCATTACCATAATGCATTGCTTTTAGATATGAGGAATATTTTTCTTTACCAATGTTCTTGGCTATTTCTTGATAAAACCAAACACACGAGTGTTTAAAGGCTGATTTTAAATTTTGATCTGAGTTCCATGCTATGAAAGAATGTTCTTCCCCATCCCAAGGTATGAGCTCATATTCATCGTTGACTACCTTTTCTTCAATTGCAATTAGTGAGTTTGCAATTTTAAATGTTGATGCAGGAGACAAGCGCTCATTTGCCCTCTCTTCGTTATGTATATATGTAACCTTGCCATCATGAGAGGAAATAACCATAGCTCCACTAACAGAGCTTTCTTCAAAGATACTTGCAATATCTTGATCTGATGCAGAACATGAAAGCGTAGCTATAGACATAAATAAGGTAAAATAAATTTTCTTTAGAAAGTTTTTATGCATGCTATAAAATCTCAGGATATTTTTTGGGGTGTAAAGAATAATACTCTGCAAATTCATGTTCTGCATCAATATCAACTGTATTCACGACAATAGCATTAGAAAACCCACCCTTAGCTTCTTTTTTGGCAATACGCGCACCTTCAATTTGAGAGGTCTCAATGCTAGAGCTTCTGAGCAGCTCCTGAAGAGCCTCTGTTAAATCGGCTATCTCTTCGATAAGTTCAGGTTGGGTTTGCGCATCGAACACTTCTTGTGCTTCCTCAACCACCTTTGCTTTGAGGTATTGAATAATTTCTTTTTGCGACAAGTTCTCTTTTTTATTAACCTTAATTCCGATGTCGATCATTTTTTGAGGTAGTTTATCCCTAATAATTTTATCAAATTTAAATGTTCTCATATCTCGCTCCTGTCTAAACTTTCAGGGGATTACTATATCAAATTTCTGGGTAATTGAGGGAATGAATTATGTCCACAATATAAACCAGACAAACCTAAATAAGCTATTAATTTTGGTGTAATAACACGGTTAATTTGCCTCCACAAAACGATTAATAAAATCAATATGTTATTGATTAGACAATCATAATTATGATATAAATATAACACATTTGTTATATAAATGGTTTATGTGCTATACTTATGAGTAAGTGGAAAGTAACTTTTTTAAATGATTCCGTATTGGCTGGTTTAGCTAAGTGGCCAAAAAAGCTAAAAGCCAGATTTGTTCGCATTACAGAACTTGTTGAGCAATTCGGACCATCTGATGTTGGTATGCCTCATGTTAAGGCTTTGGGTCAGGGGCTGTTCGAAATCAGAGCTAAATCTGATGAAGGGATTGGACGAGCTTTCTTTTGTTACGTAGTGAATAAAGAAGTTATCATCCTACATTCGTTTATTAAAAAGACGCAAAAAACACCGGCTAAAGATTTAAAAATTGCCAGAGACAGAATGAAAGAGGTATTTCAAAATGACTAAAAACACCAAAAGACCTTCTTTGGCACAGTTCAAGGCGGAAGCCCTTAAAGAGCCAACATTTAAAGTTGAATATGATGCTTTAGATGCTGAATTTGCCTTGATGAGCCAATTAATTGCTGCACGTAAAATTCGAAAGCTATCTCAAGAAGATGTTGCCAAGTTGTTGCATAAAAAACAGCCTGCAATTGCAAGATTAGAATCAGGTGGCTGCTATAAAACTTCTATAGAAAAATTGCATGAATATGCTCATGCATTAGGATTTAATTTAGAGGTTAAGCTTGTTCGTGATCGCCAGCAATAAATATAATTTAGAAGATTAATTCCTAGCAACCCCTGTAAATTCGGGCTATTTTACCATTGCATAGTATAGATGTACTATGCAATCGGACGTCAAAGTTAGTATCCGTCCGGATTACGGACAACCAACCATTTCACCATACTTT
>TARA_R110002110_G_scaffold58663_2_pt1 | contig 32219 bp, 27 predicted proteins | sample TARA_R110002110 | Tara Oceans TARA_R110002110 (sample SAMEA4397330) | marine metagenome | biome: Polar Biome; feature: [SRF] surface water layer (ENVO:00010504); material: water (ENVO:00002006), including particulate matter (ENVO:01000060) such as... | depth 5 m | reverse complement strand
GACACCACGGCTGAAGCACCAGCGGACACCACGGCTGAAGCACCAGCCGAGACCACGGCTGAAGCACCCTCGGGTGAAGCAACTGGTGAACCGTTCCGCGTCGGCGTGCAGAATCTCGAAGGTGACCCGAACGGATCGTTCCCCGAGTTCTCGACTGCCATGCAGGCCGCGACCGATTATGTGAACACAGAACTCGGCGGTCTCAATGGGCGTCCAATCGAAATCGTCCTCTGCAAGTCGATCGTGTCACCAGACGACTCGCAGCGGTGCGCCAACGAGCTGTCCGCTGACGGCGTTGACCTGGCGATCTCCACGATCAACTTCTTCGGCAATCACTACGCGATCTACCAGGGCTCTAACATCCCGGTGCTTGCGGTCACGCCGATCACGATTGCTGACTTCACCTCGCCTGGCGTCTACGCCATCGGCGCAGGCGGCGGCTGCCTCGGTGTCCACACCGGCCTGATCGAGTTCGCGACGAATGAGATCGAAGGCCTCGAAGGCATCGACGTCCAGAAGGTTGCCGTTCCGTGGGCCGACACGCCTCCCGGCGTGGTCTGCTACAACGACCTCGAAGCGAAGCCGCTCGACGTGATCAACGGTTCCGAGCCCGGTGCTGCGGCTCGTGCAGGCTCGAAGCCAGGCCTCACCCACATTGGTGTGCCCGTCGCTCCGGCGCTTCCCGATGCCACGCCACAGGCAACCGAGGTCCTCGACTTCGCTGCCGATGTGATCGTGTTCTCGGGTCAGGGCGCCGACTGTTGGAACCTGGTCGACGCGATGGGTCGCCTCGGCTGGACCCCTGAGCAGACGCCACTCGTCCTGTCGGGTTCTTGCACCGACTTCACTGCCATGAAGGCCGCTGGCGACCTCGCCAAGGGCATCTATCTCACAGGTACGGAAAATGGCATCCTGGCACCACTCGATGGGCTCGAAGGTCAGCAACTCGACAATGCCACGACGTACCAGACCAAGGGCCTTGAGTACGGCATGAGCGAAGACGACCTTTTCAAGGGCTTTGCTGGCCAGGGCTTCTCGGCGATCATGTCGATCTGGGAGCTCAGCCAGACCATCGACGGTGACGTCACCGGCCAGGCGTTGGCCGATGCCTACGCTGCCACCGATGGGTCTGCGTCGTCGTTCGGCAACTCCCCACTGAACTGCAACAGCGCACCCGCGCCGTACGTCTCGGTTTGTGGCTCGTCGATCTCGGTCGGCCAATGGGATGGGGAGAAGATCGTCACGGTCGTCGACCGCCTCAACGGTCTCGACCTTGTCGCTGGCACCGCACTGCGCCCCGGCCCGAAGTAATTCCCCAATGGTTGAGCGTCACATGAGGTGACGTTTTGACCGAACACAGAGTGTCGGGGCGCACCGTGAGGTGCGCCCCGACCTCAATACCCATTCATCGAACTCGACGCATCCGTGGGGGTACTGCGTGAACGACATCATCTTTAACCTCATGCTGGGCCTCGGAATAGGTTCGCTGTACGCCATGCTCGGCGCTGGGCTGGTCATTTCATATAAGGGATCTGGCGTCATCAACTTCGCCCATGGCGCGCTCGCGATGTACGGGATCTTCACGTTTGACACGGCATGGAATCGCGGTGAGCTCTTCCTGCCGTGGGTCGACTTCCTCCCTACAAACTCGTTGAACGTTCCGGTTCGCATCACCCTCGCCGCCGACGGAACCTGGCCGATGATTCCGTCGCTCATCCTGGCGTTGGCCATGGCTGCACTGCTCGGGCTGGGAGCGCACTTCTTAGTCTTTCGTCCATTACGCAACGCAGCCCCGCTCGGCAAAGTCATTGCGTCACTCGGCCTCGCCCTCTACCTCCAGGGTGTCGCACTCCTGAACTTCGGTAATTCCTTTCCACAACCCAAGAGCATCGTTCCGCAGGAAGCCCTGACGAACTTCCTGGGTCTCGGCAAGACCTTCCCGCGCAACACGCTCTACGTCATCGGGTTCGCAATTCTGCTCGGCGCGTTGATGTGGGCCGGCTACCACTTCACCCGCTTCGGACTCGCCACACGCGCCGCAGCCGGCAACGAGAAGGGCGCAGTGCTGCTCGGCTATTCACCGCAGACACTCGCCGCAATCAACTGGGTGATCGCCTCGGTCACCGCGACGCTTGCCGTCATCATTGTCGGCCCAATCCAAGGGACCATCACCCCGATCGGACTCACCGCGCTGATCGTGCCGGCGTTGGCCGCAGCGCTGATCGGCGGTCTGCGGTCGGTGCCGATTGCCGTCGCAGGTGGTCTGGTGCTCGGCGCGGTTCAAACGTTGCTCGACATCAAACGCGGCAGTTGGTTCACCGGACCAGGCCTCGAATGGCTGCAAAATGGTGTGCGCAACGCCCTGCCCTTGCTGGTGATCGTCGTCGTGCTCGTTGTTCGCGGCAAGTCACTTCCCATTCGCGGTGCAGTCACCGAGCGCCGCCTGCCCTTGGCGCCGATCCCGAAACGCATCTTCGAACACTCGGTGGTGTGGGTCACTGCGCTCGTTCTGCTTGCATTTATGTTCGAGAACGCGGGTGACCGCACACGGTTCGCGAACTCGCTACAGAACGGGATCGTGACGGCCATCATCATGCTGTCGATCGTGGTGATCACCGGCTACACCGGACAGATTTCACTGGCCCAGATGACCTTTGCTGGGATCGCGGCGTTCTTTACGGCGCGCATGATGGCAGACGGCATCGGGAGAGGGTCGAACCTTGTGCCCGTCACCGGACCCGGACTGCCGTGGCCGATCGCGGGACTGATTGGGGTGATTGCGGCGGTGATCGTTGGCGTGATTGTGGGGCTACCAGCGGTACGAATACGCGGCGTTCAACTTGCGGTGGTCACCATCGCAGCCGCTGTCGCGATCCAGTCGGTCTATTTCGAGAACGCCTACATCACACAATTGCGTGCCGGCGTGCCGGCATACGTTAAAGAACCGACGTTCTTCGGCCTCGACATCGGAGCGCGCAGTGCACGCGTTCAGAACGAAAACCCGGCGTTCGTCATCTTCGGTGCCATTCTGCTGGCGCTCTGCGCCATCGCGGTCGCCAACGTTCGGCGCACCGGCGTCGGCCGCCGCTTCTTGGCAGTTCGCGCCAACGAACGTGCCGCGGCAGCGGCTGGTATCAGCGTGTCGCGGTCCAAGCTCCTGGCCTTTGCACTCAGCTCAGCGTTGGCCGGCATCGGCGGTGTGATGCTCGGCTTCAAACAGGTCGAGGTGTCGTCGGCCAACTTCGGGTACGGCGCCGGGCTCGGCGTCTTGGCGTTTGCGTACCTCGCCGGGATCACCTCGATCAACGGTGCGCTGCTCGCAGGCGTTGTACTCAGCGCCGGTGGACTCATTCCGACGCTGTCCAACTACATGCTGGCTGGCACCAACATCGACAAGTACATCGGGATGTTGGGCGGCCTTGCGATCATCGTCACGGCAATCGTGCACCCGGAGGGCGTGGCGCCGTTCTTCGGCCATGGGATGAGACAGGCTGGGAACTGGTTGGTCAGTGCCATCCCAGGAGCCGACACGATTCGGACCGCCTATCGCGGCCCGCGATCGAAGATGGTGCAGCCCGTGCTCGCAGCATCGGTGGTTGGTTTCGCGGTGTGGCTTCGCAAGGCGCAGTTCATCGAGGACGTCTACGTCTGGATCTTGGTCAGCCTGATCCTGTTGTTCGGAGTGTCCGTCGCCTTCGCCCGTTCGCTCGGATCGCTGTCGCCATCGTTTGGCGAAGCAGGGATGCAATGGACCAACTGGGCTCGGAACTTCGGCCCGGTGGCATCGATTGGCTACATCGTCGGCTGGATCATCTGGCCACTGCGCAGTGGTGACGTCTACTCCAAGTTGTGGATGCCGATTCTCGGTGCGCTGATCGCGTTGTTCATATGGTCCATTCTCAAACAGCTGATCGGTTCTCGACGCAGCCACGACGCCGTACCGACCGGACGAGTCGCGGGTGACATGATGACAGTAGAGGTGGCATGACATGGCATTGCTCGAAGCACGCGGACTGACGGTCAGTTACGGGGGCCTCCACGCCAATGACCAGATCGACCTCGACTGTCACGCCGGAAAACTCGTCGGTCTGATTGGACCGAACGGAGCGGGGAAAACGACCTTCATCGATGCGATCACCGGATTCACCCCGGTGTCGACGGGAACCGTCACGTTCGACGGCCAGGACCTCGCCGGGATCGGACCCGACAAGCGAGCAAAAATGGGGCTGACCCGAACGTTCCAGTCGCTTGAACTGTTCGAGGATCTTTCAGTTCGCGACAACTTGATGGCGGCGGCCGAGCGTCCGAAGTGGCATTCGTTCCTCACCGATATCGTGCTTCCCGGTCGGAACGAGCGCCAGTATCGCGAACAGGTCGAGTGGGCGATGGACATGATGAAGCTCACCGATCGTGCCGACACCATGCCCAGCGACTTGAGTCATGGTCAACGCAAGCTCGTCAGCGTCGCCCGGGCGCTCGCAGCTCGTCCCAAACTCGTCCTGCTCGATGAACCCGCTGCAGGGCTCGACACAGCCGAGAGTCGGCTGCTCGGACAACACCTTCGCGACTTCCTCGATTACGACATGAGCTTGTTTCTCATCGATCACGACATGGGTCTCGTGCTCAACGTGTGCGACTACATCTACGTGCTCGATTTCGGGCGGGTCATCGCCCACGGCACCGCGGCAGAGGTGCGTGCCGATCCAGCGGTCATTGCCGCATATCTCGGCGACTCGGCCGGTGAGTCGCAGGCGCGAGAGGGAGCTGCTGTCGGTGCAGCCAAACCGCCTGTCGCTGTCGATCCCACAATGACCGAAAGCGAGTCGGACCAATGAGCGAACTTCTTATCGACGTGCGCGGCCTCCACGCCGGCTACGGCGGAATCCCGGTCGTTCGCAACCTCAATTTGACCGTGGCGCCGGGTGAGGTCGTGGCATTGCTCGGCCCGAATGGTGCGGGCAAGACCACCACCCTGTTGACGCTGTCCGGGTTGCTGACTCCGTTGCAAGGAACGGTCGAAGTGTTGGGTGAACCGGTCGATGGCACGCGGCCACACATGATCCCGCGACGTGGTCTCGCCCACGTTGCCGAGGATCGGTCACTGTTCTTCGATCTGACGGTCCATGAGAACATTCGGCTTGGGCTCACCGGGAACCGGGCGTCGCGACAAGCTGCTCATGATCGTGCAATGGATCTCCTGCCGGCGCTCAAGCCGTTGCGCGACCGACTGGCAGGACTGCTCTCTGGCGGGGAGCAGCAGATGCTGGCTGTCGCTCGGGCGCTCGTCTCGGAACCGAAGTGCCTTCTCGTCGACGAGATGAGCCTCGGTCTGGCACCGATCATCGTCGAGCGTTTGCTACCGATCGTTCGCAACATCGCTGACGAGACTGGCTGTGGCGTCCTCGTGGTCGAGCAGCACGTCCACATGGCTCTGGAAGTCGCTGACCGCGGCTACGTGCTGAACCATGGTGAGGTCCGCCTCGAAGGCACGGCCGCAGAACTCATGGCAAACCGCAGTGTGCTCGAGGCGAGCTATCTCGGTGAAGCTGCGGTGTAGTAGCGGCGTTGCCGCCACCGCTGTCGTCACGTGACCACCTGGGTATTCTTCGCCCTGCTTGGCGTGGGAACCGGCGCGATGTACGCCGCGTTCGCAATGAGTGTCATCATCACCTATCGCGGAAGTGGCGTCGTGAACTTCGCCGTCGGCGCGCTGGCGATGATCCCGGCGATGGTCTTCGCAGAGCTCCGGCTACGTGGAGATCTCGTCCTCCCGGTGGTCATCGTGCCAAGCCGATACGACATTGGTGCACCGCTGGGGTTCGCGCCCGCTGCAGCGATCTCGATGGCAGTGGGATCACTCGTCGCGGGCGTGGTCTATCTCGTCGTCATCCGTCCGTTACGGACCGCGCCGCCCGTCACGATGCTCGTCGCCACCGTTGGGCTCACGCTGATGCTCCAGGCAGTGGCGGTGCGGGCGTTCGGCAACGTGACGCTGCGAGCTCCGGGCATCCTGCCCGACGGGGTCGTCGACTTGTTCGGTCGGCGGTTTCCGGTCGATCGGCTCTGGCTGCTCGCAACCGTGATCGTCCTGGCTGCAGTCGTGGTGGCCACGTATCGAGCCACCAGGTTTGGTTTGGCGACGCGTGCCGCATTCGTCAACGAAAAGGGCGCGATCCTATTGGGTCTCGAACCGGCACGTCTCGGGTTGTACAACTGGATGTTCGCCTCTGCGCTGGCCGCCGTCGTCGGCATCATCGGCACGTCACTCGGCGGGGTCAGCCCGTACAACTTCAGCCTGTTCGTTGTGCCGGCCCTCGGCGCGGCACTTGCGGCGCGTCTGAGATCGGTACCGGTCGCCGTGCTCGTCGCCGTCGCCATCGGTAGCTTCGAGGCGGTTGCCGTGCACATCGTCGCTCAGCGGCAGGTGCCCCGTTTCTTCCTCGGTGGCATCAGTTCGCTCGTCCCATTCGTCGTCATCATTGGGGCACTCGTCGTCTTCGGACGAACGCTGCCGAACCGGGCAGCGATTGCCGAGCGTGCTCAGGTCCCGATGTCGCTGGACCGGGTGCACACGCGTCTGTGGGCCGGAACCATCGTGCTCGCCATGGTCGTGCTGAACGCAAACGATCCAACGATCCGTTTCGCCGCGTTGGAGTCGATGTTCGTCGCGACATTGCTGCTGTCGGTGGTCGTCCTCACCGGATTCGTCGGGCAGGTTTCGCTCGCCCAGTTGTCGTTTGCTGGGTTCAGTGCGTTCATGCTGTCCCGGTTCGGCACGGTCCTGCCGTTCCCGTTCGGCCCACTAGCGGCAATCGCGGTCACGACCGCGGTCGGGACACTTGTCAGCATCCCAGCGCTACGGGTCCGCGGCGTCCAATTCGCGATTGTCACCTTCTCGGTGGCTGTCGTGTTCGACGACTTGTTCTTTCGGAGCCCGACGTTCGTTGGACGCGGCGGAATGGCCACGGTGGAGCCGCCGCGAATCGCCGGAGTCGACCTCGGAATCGTCGGTGACGGCCAGTTCCCCGCACGGGGATTCGGGTACGTTTCGCTCGCGGTGTTGGTGTCGTGCGCGCTCGTCGTCGTGGGCGTTCGGCGGGGCCGGCTCGGGCGACGCTTTCTGGCGGTTCGATCCAATGAACGGGCTGCGGCAGCCGCGGGGATCAACGTGGGGCGTACGAAGGTGGCCGGCGCGTCGCTGGCATCATTCATTGCGGCGGTCGCAGGTGTCATGTTCGCGTACAAAAACACGACCTTCAACGGAGGTGGACTGGAAGCACAGGACGGGTTAGAGCTCCTGGCGCTCGCGTATCTCGGTGGAATCGGCTCGATTGCTGGGGCGGTCATCGGTGGTCTGCTCGCTCCGTCCGGCCTGTTCGTCGTTGCGATCCTCGGTGGCGGTGCATCGAATACGCAATTTTTGCTCACCGGTCTTGGCCTCGTCATCGTCGCGGTTCGATTTCCCCAAGGCATTGCCGGGTCATGGCATATGTTGCGGGGCAGGATTTTGGCGCCTGTCGAACCGCGTGAGCCCGCTGCCGATGAGGCCGCAATCGTCTTCGAGGTCGGACCCGAGCTCGGGCCGCACCATCGACCATGATGGAAGACATGACCGAGCGCCCATTTACCTCCTCGCTTCTCGCGGGCAAGACAGCGCTCGTCACGGGCGGTGGGAGTGGATTGGGCCGGGCGATTGCTGAAGGACTCTCGGCTGCAGGCGCCAACGTCGTCATCGCTGCACGACGCAAAGAGCGTCTCGACGTGGCGGCAGCAGAGATCTCCGCCGCCACGGGAAACCCCGTCGATGTTGATCTCGTTGACATCCGCGATCGGTCGACGATTGAAGCGCTTGCGGGCCGCCACGACGTCGATATTCTCGTCAACAACGCTGGTGGTCAGTTTCCACAGAAGGCTCGCGACTACAGCCCGAATGGTTGGAACAGTGTGATCGACCTCAACCTGAACGGCACCTGGGCGATGACTCAGGTGTTCGGCAACCAAATGCTCGACGGTCACGGTGGCAACATCGTCCAAATCGTCGCCATCGTTGGCCGAGGGTTGCCAGGGATTGCTCACAGCGCGGCGGCCCGCGCCGGTGTCGTTGAGTTGACGAAGACGCTGGCCTATGAATGGGGTCCGGCGATACGCGTCAACTGCGTGGCCCCAGGAGCGTTCCGCACAGACGGATGGGAGACGACATACGACGACGAAGTCGGCGCCGACATGTCGGGTGTGCCCCTGCCGTTCCCCGGTCGCCCGTCCGACATCGCCAATGCCGTGGTGTTTCTCGCATCGCCTGCTGCGTCGTACATCACCGGCGAATGCCTCTACGTCGATGGAGGGCACGCGCTGCACGGCCCGATTAGTGCGCTACCGCCCGACGGGTACCCCGAGCGCCACACTCGGCCAACGAGTTGACCCGATTGCCAGTCCACGCGTCATTCATCATCAATCTCAATATCCAGTTCAGACGGAGAACACCATGACTGCTTACCTCATTGCCAACTACGACATCGTCGATGCCGACGCGTACCGCTCGTACCAGAAACAGTCGATGCCGATCATGGGCGGCGGGGGGAAGCTCCTCGTGCTCGACGGGGCTTCGGTCACGAAAGAGGGCACGCCGGGCGCGCAGACTGTCGTGATCGAATATCCGACGAAAGAAGTGGCCCTCGCCGCCTACGAATCCGACGAGTATCAAGCTGTTGTGGGCATCCGCCTCGGCGCGGTCGAGAACGGTCGGGCCATGATCGTTGACGGTTTCGTCATGCCCTCACGTTGAGGCAGTCCAAGCGACGTTGAGTCGGTTGAGTGCGCGAAGCACGAAGCCTGGCGCGTGCGTGAAGTCGTTGTCGGCCGACAGTCGCAGGTCCGGGAGCCGGTCGAGGATCGTGTTCAGCGCCATGCGCTGTTCGAGACGCGACAAACCTTCTCCGGGGCAGCGATGTTCTCCAAGTGAGAACGCCATGTGCCGCAACATGTTTGGTCGTTCGAGGTCGACGCTGTCGGGGTCGGGGAACATGTCGCCGTCGCGATTTGCTGCGGCATAGCGAATGTGTACGGTCGCTCCTTCGGCGAGCGCGACGCCGGCCAATTCGGTGTCTCTAGCGACGCGACGGTAGAGACCCTGCGTCGGTGATTCGAGCCGCAGCGACTCCTCGAGAAACGGCACGACCAGCGAGCGGTCATCGCGTACCCGCTCGTACAAACCGGGTTCGCGGAGCAGGATCCACAATGCCGACGCCAGTGCGAACGTGGTGGTCTCGTTGCCGCCGATATAGAGATGGTCGATGATCGAGATGATCTCGGGGTCGGTGAGCGGTCGCTCATCGCTGTATCGGGCGACGGACAGCTCCGACAGCACGTCGTTGCCGGGTGTCGTGCGTTTCTCGTCGAGCCGTTCTTGGATGTAGGTCTGGAACTCGACGACCTGCTCGGCGACCCAGACCTGCTGCTCGTCGGTGAGTCCGCCGGCGAACGGCAGTACCCAGGCCGTTGACCAGGCCTTGAGCCGGTCGATGTCCTCATCGGGAAATCCGAGAATGCGCGTGATCATCCGCACAGGCAGGGGGAGGGCGAACGCCTGCATGAAGTCGGTCTGGCCGTCGCCGACGAAGTCGTCGATTAATTCGTCGATCATCGCCTGGATCATCTCGGCGTACAGAGCGCTTCCGGTGGCGTCGAAGAAATGGTCGACGAGTTTGCGGTACTCGCGATGCTCCGGTGGATTGAGCGACAGGGGAGCAATACGGTCCCACCCGCGTTCCTGATAGACCTGCACGGCGCCCGAGTGCCGATTGGTCAAGCCGGTGCCACTGGGGAAAACGTCTTGGTGGCGGAGCACGTGCATCACGTCGGCGTATCGACTGACGACGTACGTGGTTGTCCCCGGGATCTGGAAGACGGGTGCTTCGGCATGCAGTCGCCGATAGGCCGGAAACCAGCTTTCCTGCGTTGCGGGGTCGAACAGATCGATGTCACCGGACATGGTTGCCTACGATTGGGCGATGGCGACGCTGCTGGCCCACATCACCGTAAATCCGGGCTGCGAAGCACGATTCGAAACGATTGCCCGCACGCTTCACGAGCGGACGCACTCGTTGGAAACCGGCGTCGTGCGCTACGAGTACTGGCGTGGCGCCATACCAGGCACCTACTACACGTTGCTCAGCTTCTCTGATCATCGAGCATTCATTGCGCACCAAACCAGCGATCATCATGAGGTCGCCTCGCCACAATTGGGCGAACTGGTTGCCGACATACGACTCGAATGGGTCGACCCGATCGGAGGAGCAGGCGACCTGGGGCCGACCGGAACACAAGCAGCCCCCACCGACGCCGATGAGCTGACGGAGCGGTACACCGCCCGCTTTGCTGCCGATGTAGCCGACTGGTGGCTGGCCCTGCGCTGAACCACGGCTGGTCAACTCGGTGGAGACGGCTCGCGGCTCCACAACACGTCGAAGTCGCGAGCGATGTCGAGCACTTGGAACGCGCGGCCGATGCCGAGGCAGAAACCGCAAGTGACCGTGAGTTCGAGTAACTCGACGTCGGTGTAGTGCTCGCTCATGCGCGCCCACATTTCGTCGCTGATGCCGCGATGGTCGATTGCGAACTGCTCAGCGAACTCGGCCGCGAGTTTTTCGCGGACAGTGAATTCTGGGTTGTCCCGGAATTCGTGGACGTGCTGGTAGAGCTCGTCGGTGAGTCCTTGCTGCATCGCCGATGCAGCGCGTGTGTTCATTCAAACGTGGCACTCGTTGAGTTGTGCGATGCGCATGCGCGCCACTTCGCGTTCGCGAACCGCGAGGCTCGACTGTTCGTAGACCGCCTTACTCATCGCGTGGAGGCCTTCGCCGAGAGACGGGGCGAGTTGCCAGATCCGCGACGCCTCGCGGCCTTCGCCCTCTGGGACGTCGATACGAGCCATTATGTGCTCTTTTCTGCTGCTGGACGGTGTGGGGCAGCCACCGGCGTCGCCGCGAGTAAGCGGTCGGCCCAACGATGGAAGGTCTGGTTGCCGGGCTCGTTGCGCCCGAAAACAAACTCGGTGTTTGCGCCTGATGCCAACGCAGATTGGATGCCGAGGCCGGTCTTGTAGTCCTCGTCAATGACGACCCGTTCGAGGAAGTCGACGCGTTTCATCGTCGCCTCTCGCTCCTCGTCGGTTGCCGTCTTGGAGATGATGTGGGTTTGGATCGTGCGCGATCGGTCAGAGGTCGGACCGGGAATCAGTTGGCTGACCATGGCCCCGGTGCCGCCGTTGCCGGCGACGGAGACGTGGGGGAACACGGTGTGGACGAAGCCGACGTATTTGCGCGGTTCCCATTCGGCTTCGGGAATGTCGCGCAGGTCGTGGGTGACGTGACGAGCGAACGCGACACGTTGGTGCGGACCCCATGCGTCCCATGTCATGACGTTGCCCATCGTGTCGACCCCGAGTGTGTCCTTGTGCAAGATGTCAAGGTGATATCCGTCGAGGTATCCGTCGTAGGCCAATTTCCAGTTCGGTCCGACCAAATGGCGTTCTTCGAGGAGTTCCATGTCGGCCAAGCCGAGCGCATCGAGCACCACGTCGTAGCCCCCGAGCCAGCTGTCAAGGTCGAAATCGAGGCCTGGAGTAAGAATGGCGAAGACGATGCCGCTGCGTTCTTCGCAGGCGAGTTCGGTCAGGCCGCGGGTGTCGACGTCGATCTCGCCGAACTTGTCGCGACCCGAAATACCGACGAGGGCGCCAGCATTGTCATAGCTCCAGGCATGGTAAGGACACGTGAACCGGCGCGTCGCTCCGCAACCATGCTCGACGATCTGGGCACCGCGATGACGGCACGCGTTAATGAACGCTTTGACCGAGCCGTCGGCCTGGCGCACCGTGAGCACCGGGACGCCAGCGATGTCAATCGATCGGTATGAGCCGGGAGACGGAAGATGAGCGCTGAGCGCCGAGACGACCGGTCCGGAGCGGAAAAGTACATCGACTTCGCGTTGCCAGCGCTCGGGGTCGAGATAGTCGTCCACGCTCACCGTGAGGACGTCGGGGAGCGAGTCGGTTGTGCCATCGTCGAGATGTGTCAGTAGCCGCCCGGCGACCTCGTGCCAATCGTGCCGCCAAGTTTGACCTGCATGGTCATGCTCGGTGGGCTGGCCGTACCGCTGATACCGCCGATCGTCGGGTGCGGCGTCGGTCTGCGCGCCGCTGGAGGATCGTTGTGCGTCGTGAATGGTCATTCGGGCTCCTCCACCTTCGCAACGGAGACGGGAATTGCGCTTGAGACAATCATGCCCGTGACGGGGTCGTGGGCTGCATGCTCGGACACGAGGCGGCTGGTCGGTGACCCGATCTTGCGGACTTCCTCGTCGCTGACAGACGAGCCGCCCCACGAATGCGCCATGGAGATAACACCGCGTTTCACGTCGTCGGACGGTTGCACGACGCCCCAGATTGAGGCCTGCGGCGAGGTGATTTCGACGAGGTCGCCAGCAACGCAACCCATTTCGTCAACATCGGCAGGGTGCATGTATGCCGGGTTCGTGATGCCCTTGCGGGCGAGGCTCGGCAGCTCGGGGCCCGTCGAGTTGAGCACGTGCTTCAGTCGGCGGCTGACAAGGCGGAAGGGGTAGCTGGCAACGTCGGTGCCACCGAAGCCGTCGGGGCCCTCGTCGAACACGTGGGCGAGCTCGGCAACGAAGTCATCGGGTGCCGGCGTGAACTTCGCATTGGCACCTTCGTCGGCCGGCTGCACTTTCAGCTTCTTGTCCATATGTACGGTGCGCGGGTTGGCTCGCACTTCGTCGAGTGGCATGCGAGATCCAAAATAGGAACGGTCGATGATCTCGTCGGTGTCGGGGCGGATGGTCATATCGGGTGACCCGCCTGGGAACGGCAATGTGCTGCCGAGCCGTGCAGCGAGTTCCCAGAAGACTTCCCATTCGTTCAGGACGTCGCCGTCGCGTTCGACGACCGCTTCCGTGTAGTTGGTGTAGGGCGCGCGGAACCAACGGTCCATCAGGTGTGGCACGTCGGCGCGCTCTAACGGCACGGTGGGGGCAATCACGTAGTGAGCGAACTCGGCGGTGGCGGTCATCCGGTAGTCGATCACCACCAGCAATTCAAGGTCTTGGAGTGCATCGAGCGTGAGCTGCTGGTTTGGGAACGCAACAGCAGGGTTTCCACCACTGACGATGAGCGCTCTGATGCGTCCATCGCCCGGTGTCAGGATCTCTTCGCACAGCGTGGCCGCCGGCATCTCACCGCGATAGCCCCGCAGATTTCGGATGCGCGTTGGGGGCCCTTGTGCAGGCGGGCGTGGTGCGACGGCCTGAGCCCGGTGGGGCATCTCGGGGTAGAGCAGCAATCCGTTCTCGAGTAGGTCACCTTCGCGGTTGACGCGTCCGAGGATGGTGTTGAGGACTACGACGAGGTGCTCGGTGAGGCTCGAATGTGCTGCCATGTTTGGGCCGGTGCCGGTGCCGGCGGTGCCCCGTTGACCAGCTGCGAACATGCGCGCGGCTGCGAGCACATCATCGGCGTCGAGTTGGCAGCGCTGAGCGACGACGTCGAGTGTGAACGGTTCGACCGCCGCGGCGAGCTCGGCCATCTGACTCATCCACCGTTCGCAAAACTCGTGATCTTGCAGACCCTCTTCGAGGACGATGCGAATCATGCCTGCCAGCAGCACCGGGTCTTGGCCGGGACGGATCTGTAAGTGGATATCGGCAAAGCCAGCAAGCTCGGTCCGGCGCGGGTCGATGACGACAAGTTTCATGCCCTCGGCTTTGCGTTGTCGCATGACCACGAATGGGTTGGTGCCCTGGAGGCCGCCGATGGGGGCATACGACGAAACCGGGGAGTTGTAGCCGATGGCCATGTGGACATCGGAGTCGGTGAAGCTGTTGTAGCCAGCCTCCCATCCGCCAAGACGGAACCCGGCTAAACCCTTGGCGGGCTGATCGATGGTGACCGACGTGTAGAACGACACCGAGTCGATGCCCTGGTGGAATGCTCGTGCAGCAGGAACGGCGACCGAGTTCTGATAACCACCCGTTCCCGTATATGACGCAACGGCGCGTGGGCCGTAGGTGTCGATGATGCGTCGCAGTTCGGCGCCGATTTCATCGAGCGCAGCGTCGCTGCTGGTTTGTTCGAAGGTGCCGTCGGGTCGTCGTCGAAGGGAGGTGCGCAGTCGGTCGGGGTCGGCCATCTGGTCGGGAATGGCGCGCCCCTTGATGCAGGTGTAGCCCTCGAAGAGTGGATCGTCCATGACGCCGCGGACGGCGACGACGCGGTTATCGACAACGTCGACTTCCATGGGGCAACTGGCGTGACACACGCGGCAGAAGGTGTGTCGCGTGTTCACCGCTCCGGTCGTGCTCGCCGGGTTTTGGTCGGCGGTTTGCGCTTCGGTTGACGTCATGTAAAACACCTCCGGTAGTTTCCGTACGTCTGTAAAGTAACTCACCGACTAGCTTCGCATATCAGCGGGCCGGTGTGGTCCAATCGCAATATTTCTTGGGGGTTCTCAAAATGACGAAGCCGTTCAGGTTCGGCCTGCAAAGTTACGCAGCTGATACGCCGGACGACTGGCGCAATCAGGCGCGCCGCGCCGAGGCGATGGGTTTTGGCACCTTCAGCGTCGCCGATCATGTCATTGGCCCGGGCCCCGCGCTCACGGCGACGAATCACCCGATCCAGAACGTCGCGGCGATCCCTGCCATGGCCGTCGCGATTGAGGCAACGAGCACGATCAACATTGGGGCCCGCGTGTTCTGCACCGACTATCGCCAGCCGGTGATGTTCGCCAAGGAGCTGGCTACTCTCGACTTCTTCTCCGAAGGACGTCTTGAAATAGGTCTGGGTGCCGGGTGGCTACAGGGTGAATACGAGGCGATGGGCGTGCCCTGGGATCGCGCTGGCATTCGGCTCGACAGAATGGAAGAAACCCTCGGCCTGGTTCGGGCGCATCTTGGCGACGGGCAGATCGATGTTTCTGGCGAGCATGTCAATGCCACGGGATTCGAAGGCGTGCCCAAGCCCGCCAAGGGAATGCCGCCGATCATGATCGGCGGTGGAGCGCAACGGGTGCTGGGTATCGCTGGCCGCGAGGCCGACATCGTCAGCCTTAACTTCAACAACAGCTCGGGCAAGATCGGCCCGAGTGGTGTTGGCAGCAGCACCGCTGAACTCACGGCGCAGAAGATCGAGTGGGTCAAGGCGGGCGTGAGCGAGCGTTCCGACGGTCGTGGTCTGGATGCCATCGAGATCGAGATCGGGGCGTACTTCACCGTCGTCACTGATCAACGCGAGGCGACGCTCGCGAAAATGGCGCCGATGTTTGCACTCGAACCAGAACAACTGGCGGAACATCCGCACGCCCTGATCGGGTCGGTCGATGCGATCTGCGAGCAGCTGCAATCCCGCCGGGACGCGTACGGAATCAGCTATGTGACGTTCGGCCAGTCGACAGCTGAAGCTGTTGCGCCGATCGTCGAACGGCTTGCGGGCACGTGACGACTCAGCCCAGCCGAACCCCCATGACCCCCATGACCCCCATGAATTCACACCTGGAAAGAGACACACCATGAAAGTCGGCATCAATCTCCCTTCACAGTTCCCCTGGGAAAGCACTGCGATGATGCTCGAGGTCTACGAGCAGGTCGGCTTCGACTCGTACTGGTCACCCGATCACATCCTCGGTGTTTTCCACCCCGATCTGTGGAGCGAAACGCCGCTCTCGGCTCTGGCCGCTGACCCCGACGCGTTCTACGACCCGTTTGTCTACGGCGCGAAGGTCGGCACCCTGACCGACCGACCGTTCGGGATCTCGGTCACTGACGCCACGCGGCGCGGCGCAGCTGATCTTGCACGCACCTCGCTCACGCTGAACGACCTCAACCCGGGCGGGTTCATCTTGGGCATTGGATCAGGCGAAGCCGAGAGCCTGCTCCCGTTCGGGTACCCATTCGATAAGCCGGTTGGTGTTCTCGAAGACGTACTGCGCGACCTGCGGTCACTGCTTGACACCGGCAAGATGGCTGATGGAGGCGTCGGGCGCATGGGGCTACCGCTCCAAGCAGAAGGTCGTGGGTCGCCCTCTGTTTGGGTGGCCGGGCACGGTCCGCGGATGCTGCGTCTCACCGGGCAGTACGGCGATGGCTGGATCCCTGCTTGGTGGATGGACCCCGAGGAGTACGGCGCCAAGCGTCAAGTCATCGCTGACCACGCGGCAGCCGCCGGGCGCCCTGCACCCGAGAGTTCGCTGCTGCCGTTCGTCCTTTTCTCCGAGAGCCAGGACAAGGCCGCCGAGATGTTCGAGGCTGAGCCACTTGGCAAACTGTTCGGCCTCTTCGCGATGGGTCACATCTGGGAAAAGCATGGCCTGCAGCATCCGCTGGGCAACGACTCGCAGGGCTTCGTCGATGTCATCATCCACGACCTCGACGCCAACGACCTGCGTGACCTCGCCGACACCATCCCGTTCGACATGGTCAAAGAGGTCCTGTTCATTGGAAACTCTGACGAGCTGGCAACGCAGTTCGAGGGCTATGCCAAGAACGGACTCGAACACATCGTGCTCGCCAACATCACCGGCGTCGTCGGTGGCCTCGACGAGATCATGGCACGGGGCCTGGAACTCCCGACGCTCAAAGCAACGCTCGCTGAACTCTGAATCCATAGAAAGACGAGACATCACATGACCAACGACTTGGCCACCTTCAATCCCTTCGACGCTGACACGCTGCAGTGTCCGTTCCCGCACTATGCCCAGATGCGCGATGAACAACCGGTGATGTTGCTCGAATCGATGGGCATGTATCTCGTGACGAGGCACGACCTTGTCCTCAAGGTGATCCGGGACGTCGAGACCTACTCGTCGATGTTCGGTGGGGCAAGCATGCCGCTACCGCCCGATGATCGAGCAAAGATGGCCGAGGTGATGGCCGACGGCTACCCGCGCGTGCCCACGATGCTCACCGCCGACATGCCCGACCACACGCGCTATCGCCGGTTGATCTCGAAGGCATTCACCCCCAAGGTCATTGCCGAGCTCGAACCAGTGATTCGAGCAATCACCACACGGCTGATCGACTCGTGGATCGACAGCGGCTCGATCGAGTACGTCGAGCAGTTCGGGGTGCCGTTGCCCGTCGAGGTGATTGCCCACGCCCTGAACGTTCCCGACGATCGGTTGGCCGACTTCAAGCGGTGGTCCGACGACTCGATCGCCGGAATCGGAACCAATATTTCCCTCGAGAGGCGCCTTGAGGCTGAACGCGGCGTCAACGAGTACCAGCACTACTTCGCGACCGAGTTCGAGAAACGCAGGATCGAGCCCCAAGACGACTTGCTGACCAACCTGCTCAACGCCCGCATCGACGATGACGACCCAGACGTCACCGATAAGCGTCCGCTCGACATGGCCGAGATGCTCAGCATGGTGCAGCAGCTGCTCGTCGCAGGCAACGAGACCACGACGAAATTACTGACCGAGACGATGCGAATGCTGGCCGAACACCCCGTTGAGTGGCGCAAACTCAAAGACGATCCCGCACGGGCACCTGCCATCATCGAAGAAGCGCTCCGACTGTCCACACCGACACAGGGCATGTTCCGGATCTCCACGAAAGACCACGAGCTCGAGGGCGTCCACATTCCGAAGGGCGCTCGCCTGGTCATCGTGTTCGCATCGGCAAACCGCGACACGACGCTTTACGAAGATGCCGACACCTTCAACCCCGACCGGGAGAACCTGCGCGATCATCTTGCATTTGGCAAAGGAATTCACTTCTGTCTGGGGGCAGCGCTCTCGCGGCTCGAAGGCAAGGTGGCGCTCGAAGAGTTGTCGAGGCGCCTCGACAGCTTCACGCTGCCGGACTCGAATGAGTTTGGCTACTTCCCGAGCTTCCTCTTGCGCGGGCTGACGCGACTCGACGTCGACTTCGTTCCTGCCGGAGCGTTGGCATGACGCAAGCGCTGGCCGGCAAGGTCGCAGTCGTTACTGGGTCGAGTCGAGGTATCGGACGCGGCACAGCAATCGCTCTCGGGGAGCTCGGCGCCACCGTCTACATCACGGGTCGCTCCACGGGCGACGGAGAATTGACCGTCGACCGGACGGCACAGCTCGTCGACGAGGCGGGCGGCCACGGTGTTGCAGTGCAGACCGACCACGGCAATGACGCGCAGATTGCGGCACTCTTCGCACGCGTCGGCGACGATCACGGCCAGCTCGACATCTTGGTCAACAACGTCTACAAAATTCCCGACCCACCGGCTTGGGGCGGAGGATTCTGGGATCACCCAGTGTCGATTTGGGACGACCAGGTCGGCATCGGCTTGCGGGCGCATTACGTCGCCGCATGGCATGCCGCCCCGCTGCTGTTCGCCGCTGGTCCGGGTGGGTTGATCTGCAATGTGTCGTCGCCCGGTGGGCAGAGCTATCACTTCAGCTCGTCGTACGGCGCGGGCAAAGCTGGGTTTGACCGGCTGAGCGCCGACATGGCCATCGAGCTCGAACCCAAGGGCATTGCGTCCGTCACGTTGTATCCCGGCAGCGTGTCGACCGAGTTCATCGTCGAGGCGCGCGGCCTCGATGCATTGGCAATGGACACTGCCCAGACCCCGCTCGCTGTCGGGAGAACTGCAGCAGCGCTCGCGACGGCGCACGATTTGATGGATCGCAGCGGCACGATTCAATGGGTTGAAGACCTTGCTGTCGAATTCAACATCGTCGACGAGTACGGGCGGACTCCTGCTGCGTACGGAAGAAGGGCTGCCCCATGAGCACGAACCAAGAGATCTGGCAGCAGGCCTTCGACGAGGCGCCGCGTCGCGACGCCGACTATTCGACGATGTCCGGTGTCCCGTTGGAACCTGTGTACGGGCCAGACGACGGCGAATTCCCGGGCCAGTACCCGTATACCCGCGGGCCACATGCGTCGATGTATCGGTCACGGCTGTGGACGATGCGGATGTTCGCCGGGTTCGGCACCGCAGAGGACACGAATTGGCGCTTCAAGGAGATTCTCAAAGCAGGCGGGACAGGTTTGTCGACGGCGTTCGACATGCCGACGTTACTCGGGCTCGATTCCGATGATGAGATGTCGCTCGGTGAGGTCGGACGCTGTGGTGTGGCCATCGACAGCCTTGCCGATATGGAGGATCTCTATGCGGGTATCGACCTGGGAGAAATCACCACGTCGATGACGATCAATAGCCCGGCTGCGCCGATCTTTGCGATGTTCGTCGCCCAGGCCGAGAAGGCTGGGGTCGACCGGTCGCTGCTCGGCGGCACACTCCAGAACGACATTTTGAAGGAGTACCAGGCGCAGAAAGAGTACGTGTTTCCGCCGCGTCAGTCGATGCGGTTGGTTCGTGACACGATCAAATTCACCGCTGCGGAGATGCCTCGCTGGAACTCGATCTCGATCTCTGGTTACCACATTCGCGAGGCCGGATCGACTGCGGCTGAAGAGTTGGCGTTCACGCTGGCGAACGGGTTTGCGTACGTCGAATTGGCGTTGCAAGCTGGTCTGCCGATCGATGCCTTCGCACCGCGCCTCAGTTTTTTCTTCAATGCGCATATCGACTTCTTCGAAGAGATTGCCAAGCTACGCGCGGCGCGTCGGATCTGGGCTCGCTGGATGCGCGATCGCTATGGAGCGCAGCTCGCCAAGTCGATGCAGTTGCGATTCCACACCCAGACAGCTGGAGTCTCGCTCACCGCGCAGCAACCAGAAGTGAACATTGTGCGCACTGCGATCGAAGCCTTGGCTGGGGTACTTGGTGGGACGCAAAGTCTGCACACCAACTCGATGGACGAGGCTTTGGCGCTGCCGACCGAGAAGAGCGCTCGGATTGCGTTGCGTACCCAGCAGGTGATTGCGTATGAAACGAACGTCACCCATGTGGCCGATCCGCTCGGAGGCTCGTTCTTCGTTGAGGAACTCACCGATGAAATGGAGCGCCAGGCCGAAGAGATCTTTGCGAAACTCGACGACTTCGGGTCGGGGTCGATGCTCGAAGGCTGCATCGCGGGCATTGACGAGAATTGGTTTCAGAGCCGTATCGCCGATTCGGCTTACGATCTCGAGCGGAAGTTCAATTCTGGTCAGCGGGTCATCGTTGGGGTTTCGAACTTCACCGAGGGCAACGATGAGCCGCAGATCGAAACGCTCCGCATCAGCAACGCTGACGAGACCCGTCAACGCAAGCGGCTTGAAACTGTGCGCGGCGATCGATCCCAGGAATCGGTCGACGCGGTGTTGGCGAAGCTGGCGGCCGAAGCCGCCGATCCTGAGGTCAACCTGATGCCGACCCTGATTGAGGCATCGCGTGCTTACGTCACGCTCGGCGAGATGATGAACACGATGGCAGGCGTATTCGGCCGCCACGTCGAAGTGCCGGTGATATGAGCCATCGCATTCTCGTCGCAAAAGTGGGCCTCGATGGTCACGACCGCGGCGTCAAGATCGTTGCTCGAATCCTTCGCGATGTCGGCTTCGAAGTGATCTACACCGGGCTCTTCCAGACTCCGCAAACGGTTGCCGCTGCGGCAGTCGACGAGGACGTCGATGTCATTGGGCTGTCGATGTTGTCGGGAGCGCACATGACCTTGGCTCCGCTGGTCGTCGAGGCCGTACGGAGCCGTGGAGTCGAGATCCCCGTCATCGTTGGCGGCATTGTGCCGGCCGATGATTTCGACGAGTTGAAAGCGGCGGGGGTCGCCGCGGTACTGACGCCGGGAGCGACGGCCGCGCAGGTTGTCGAAGCGGTACGCAACGTGCTCGCAGAGCAGTAAGAACGGAGGATTCCAATGGTGGCAATCGCAGGACGAGAGGTCGGGATTCCGACCGATATTGAAGACGTGACCGCGTCGTGGATGACCAACGTCCTCCGCGTGAGTGGCGCGCTCACCACCGACATCTCGGTGAGCTCGATCAGCAATGAGCCGTTTGCGGTCGGCGTTGGTTTGCTGTCGCGCCTCTTCCGATCGACGCTCGAATATGTGGGTGGCCCGCCGGGTCCGGCCACGGTGATCGTCAAGTTCCCGACGGTCATTCCGCACCAGCGCGGCATTGCTGATGCGTTCAACATTTACGAACGGGAGGTGAAGGCATACACCGAGGTGGTGCCGCAGTCGCCCATCCGGACACCCGTGGTGCACGCGGCGATGATTGCCGACGACAAGTCGAACTGCTGTCTGGTCATTGAGGATCTGAGTGGTTTGTCACAGGCAGATGCATCAACGGGTGCCACATGGGCGCAAGCGCTGGCCGCGGTCGACGCACTCGCTGCATTTCATGCCACGTGGTTCGGATCGTCCGAACTCGACGATCTGTCCGAGACGTTCATCTCGTTCCAGAATCCGATCCACCTTGCTGCGCTGCCAGGGTTGCATGCCGTTGGTTGGCCCGCAGCAAAGGAACATGCAGCCGATCTCCTTCCGCCAGAACTGATTGATTTCGGTGATGCCTGGGCCGATCATCTTCCGCACATGTTGGACCTCGTCAGCACGTCGCCGTCGTTGCTTCACGGTGATTGGCGGACCGACAATATGTTTTTCGATGACGACGGCAACGTGATCGTGTTCGACTTCCAGATTACGGCGACCGGTAATGGTGCCTATGACCTGGCCTATTTTCTGAGTCAGTCGCTGGAACGCGAAACGCGTGCGGGACGGGAACGGGAACTGGTCCAGCGATACGTCGGCCAGTTGGCCGCGCACGGCGTCGAGCGTGACATCGAGCAGTTGTGGTTCGACGTTCGTTGCGCTGCAGCGTTCTGCCTCATGTACGGCTTTGCCTCGTATCCCGATTTCGAGAATTTGCCGGACGCAAGTCGGCAAATGACTCGCCAGCTCCTGCGACGTTCAGTCGAGGCAATCGTTGACCTCGACGGAGTCGCGGCGATCAATCAGCTCGTGAGCTGAAGCCGATGGACGAGACGGACGAGACGGACGAGACGGACGAGATGGACGAGATGCTGGTGGAGCGCATTCGGGCCGATATGGCCTACGAGTTCCAGCGGACCGCGCCTCCAGTTGGTTTCCCGGCTTTCCACGACATTGCCACCGATCGGCACACGAGCGATGCGTTCCACGATCTCGAACGTGAGCATCTCTGGTCCAAGACGTGGGTGATCGCTGGTCGGCTCGAGGACGTTCCGAATCCAGGTGACTACTTTACGTTTGAAAAGCTCGGTGTACCGCTCCTGGTGGTGCGCGGGACCGACGATGTGGTGCGTTGCTTTTACAACACATGCCAGCATCGCGGCGCGCCGGTCGTGCGCGATGAACGCGGGTCGGCGCGTCGCCTTCGGTGCCAATATCACTCGTGGACGTACGAAGTCGACGGTGGCACGCTTGTCGCCGTGCCCGATGAACGGGACTTCGTTGACCTCGACTGGGAACAACGGTGTCTGCCGAGGGCGAGTTGCGACGCGTATGCCGGGTTCGTCTTCGTCAATCTCGACCTTGATGCCGACCCGTTGGTCGATTGGATCGGACCACTTGCCGAGATGCTCGACCCGTTCCGAGGCTCGGAGCTGCGCGAGGTGTATCGCGAGACGCGGATCCTGCCCTGCAACTGGAAGGTGACTGCCGAAGCATTTCTTGAGGTGTACCACTTCAAGCACATTCACTCCCACGGTGGCGTCAGCGTTCTCGACAATCGTGGCGCAGCAATGGGTTTGTACCCGAACGGACACAGCCGGATGATCACGCCGTTCTCCGCGCAGCACGCGGCCCGCATGGGCATGGCCGACTGGGACGATTGGAGGCCGATCGATCACCGTCCGTTCTCGTCGATCACGGGGCTGCCCGACATGGTGAGTTGCACGAGTTCGGCGGTGAACATCTTCCCCAACGTCATCATCCCGCTCGGCCCGATCGGGTTCCCGATCAATGTCTTCTGGCCGATCGACAAGGGCACGACGCGGCTCGAATGGATTTACTACGGCATTCCGCCGGAGGGGCAGGACCGGTTCGACCCTGACGATCTTCCCGAGCACTGGAAAACACGGCGCGATGGCTACAACTCGATCATGGCCGAGGACGAGCGAAATATGGCTCCGATGCAGCGGTCGCTGGAGTCGCCCGCCTTACGTGGGATCCCGATCAACTACCAGGAGCGCCGCATCTGGCACCTGCACGAGCAGATTGACCGCGTCATCGGTGTCGAGAATGTGCCCGAAGGGTTGCGCATGACGCCCGTTCTTCAGCCGTACGTGGAGACATAGGTGGACAGATCGAGACTGCGGTCCGAAACGGAGAGGCTCGGCACCATGCCGGACGAGACAAATGATCGGATTATCTGGGCAGTGCGCGAGGCGTGTACGCCGGGGCGCCCTGAAGCGGTGGCGAATGCAATCAACTCGGTCAGTCCCGAGGACATCGCGGTCTATTTTCACGACCGTCTGACCGGTGAGGGTGTCGAACCGGTTGGCGTCGGGCTTCCTGCGTCTCCGGGCGCGGCGAGCGGCCGCGTCGTGCTGTCGGCCGAGGCTGCGATGGATGCCCACGACGCCGGACACGCAGTGATCCTGGTCCGGTCGGAGACCACCCCCGATGACGTGTTGGGCATGCAGTCGTCACAAGGGATTCTCACTATTCGCGGTGGGCTCGCCAGTCATGCGGCCGTGGTCGCACGGGGCTGGGGGATCCCGGCGGTCGTCGGCGCGAGCGAGGTCCACATCGAAGGCGACTCGATCACGATCGGCGCCGTGACGGTACACGCCGGTGACGAGATCACGATCGATGGGAACACGGGGTGCATCTATCTTGGTGGGTTGGGAACGTCTAAAACGGAAGCACCGGCCGAGCTGGCGACGTTGCTCGCCTGGGCCGACAAGATCGCCCAGGGCCACGTGCAGGTGCGGGCGAATGTAGACACTGGCGACGACGCGAAGGTCGCTCGGGGCTACGGCGCTCAGGGGATCGGCCTGTGCCGGACCGAGCACATGTTCCTCGCGCCCGACCGACTGCCGATCATGCGACGGTTCATCTTGAGCAGCGATCCTTCGGCCGAGGCAGCAGCGCTCGCGGACCTTGAGGTCGCTCAGATCGAGGATTTCGAGAGCATCCTCGAAGCAATGGACGAGTTGCCGGTCACCGTGCGCCTCCTCGACCCGCCGTTGCACGAGTTTCTTCCCGACCTTGTCGACCTAACTGCGCGCGAAGCGCGCGGCGAACTGAGCAGCGACGAGCTGATCGAGTTTGAGGCTGCCCGTCGCCTTCATGAGACGAACCCGATGATCGGCACGCGAGGCGTGCGGCTGGGCATCGTGCGTGGTGGGCTGTACGAGATGCAGGTGCGGGCGTTGTGCACCGCAGCCGTCAAACTGTTCAGCCGCGGGAAGCATCCCAGGGTCGAGGTGATGATCCCACTGGTTGTCGATGCCGAAGAACTGCGCCTCGCACGTAGCTGGGTCACCAGCGTGCTCGACGACATCGGGCACCCGGAACTCGCATCCGATGTCGTGACCGTGGGAGCGATGATCGAGACCCCGCGAGCAGCGCTCACAGCGGGTGCGCTCGCCATGCACGCCGACTTCTTCTCGTTCGGGACCAATGACCTCACACAGATGACATACGCCTTCAGCCGCGACGACGTCGAGTCTCGCTTACTCCCGGCGTATCGGGCGCACGGGATCCTCTCGGTGAACCCGTTCGCTGAGCTCGACGAGGATGGTGTTGGCCAGTTGGTCCGGATAGCGGTCGACTCGGCGAAAGCTGCGAAGCCCTCGATCAAATTTGGCGCATGCGGCGAACACGCCGGACACCCTGCGTCGGTGGCGTTCCTGGTGCGACTCGGTCTCAATTCCGTCAGCTGTTCGCCGTTCCGAGTGCCGATGACACGGCTCGCGGTCGCGCAGGCGCTGCTCGACTGCGGTCGAGTGAGGATCGAGGATGTCGAGTTCGATCTCGCTGAACCTGATCATCTTCAGGCGGGTGACGGAGAAATGCCGTCCCCCGAAGCGGTGAGTTCTGACGACGGTGAAGGCGCCGATGGTGTCGTCGACGACACGCTCGTGTTGCACGTGCTTCGTCTGCGTGGCTATGTCAGTCCCGATGGTTTCGTCGCCAGCATCGGGGTGTTTCCGTCTGGCCAACTCGGTCCGCTCGTTGCCGCCGGGCACGTTCGACATATCGAAGGTCGCGACATGTACGGGCTCCTTCCGTCGGGGAAGGAACGTCACGAACAGCTCATTCACCGGCTGCTCGAGGACGCAATGCGGACGCGCCTCGCAGAGGACTACGAGCGGTTTTTGATCGTGAACCGGGTGTTCAAGCAACTCTGCACCGATTGGCAGCTACGCGGGGGTGAGGCGAATGACCACGCCGACGTTGTCTATGACCAGAGCTGTGTCGACCGGCTCGCTGGCCTCAATTTCGAGATCGGCCCGATCATCGCCTCGCTGACCGCTTCGGTGCCGCGTATGCAGCGGTACTCGACCCGCCTCGTCGATGCAGCGTTGCGCGTTGTTGCCGGCGAGTCAAAGCAGTTCACCGGCGTGATGTGCGAGTCGTTCCACGACATTTGGATGGAACTTCACGAGGATCTCATCGTGATGCAGCGAATCGACCGTGTCACAGAAGGAAGCTTCTGACGCCGGCAGAAGCGATCGATTGATCGATCGGGTGTCAGCCCGGCCTCCGACGTCCAACAAGCTCGGCGAGCGCCTTGTTGTCGGGTCCTTGTCTGTTAGTTCGCCGGCAACTGGTTGCGGTAGGTGGCGAGGTCGAAGTAGTCACGCCACAACGAGATCTTGCCGTCGTCATCGAGTTCGAAAACACCGGCGACCGGCATCTCGATCCACCCGAACGGCATCTCGAACCGGTCGAGACGCTCGTTGATCACGAGGCTTCCGACCGCTGCTTGCCGATGGACGATCCACTCGACGGTTGCGCAGGCCGTGATCATCGGCTCGAGGACGGCGCGAATCTCCGCTGGGCCGTGCACCTTGCCCATTGGCACGTTGTCGTACTCGCAGTCGTCGCTCACCAGGGCGACCGCTGCGTCGAGATCCTTGTGCTCGAGTGCTGCGATGAATGCGTCGACGGTCTCCTCGGGCGTCATGACCGGCGACCGCCCCAACTGTTCCAGTGCGTTACCGTCTCCATCGGTGGCCGCTTGGCCGGCTGGAAGTCGGTCCCCTTCGTGTAGCCGACAGTGATGAGCGCGCACTGGGTCACCTCGTCGAACGGGATGCCCAAGACGTCGGCTGCCTCCTGCTCGTGCATGAGGTGGATGGTCGTCCACGACGTGCCGAGGCCGCGCTCGCGGGCCGCGAGCATGAAGCTCCAGACGCCGGGAAGGATCGAACCGAACATCGATGCACCCGCCATGGCTGGCAGTCCGTCGAGGCGCCCTGGCAGGCAGGGGATCAACATTGCAGGCGCCTTCTCGAAGTTCTCGGCGAGATACGTGGCCGAATCGAGCACCCGGTCTTGCTGCGCCTCACGGTCGGCATCGTCACCCTTGTAAGCGGTGGCGACGTTGCCCTCCATCGTCGAGTAGATCTCCCAACCCTTCCGGTAGATGTCACCGAGGGCCTTGCGCTTGTCGGCATCGGTGACCACCAGCCATTGCCAGGCCTGCATGTTCGACCCGGTGGGCGACTGAACGGCCAGCTTGAGGCACTCCTCGAGCACCGCTGGGTCGACCGGCTTGTCGAAGTCGAGTCGCTTGCGAACGGCGCGGGTGGTGCTGAGCACCTCGTCGACGCTGAGATTCAGCTTCATGGTGGGTCTCCTTCAGTGTTTCGGCTCGTGTAGTGACGGCGGTGTAGTGGCGCGCGTTGTGTGTGGGCGAATGCCACCAGGCCACGCTAATGCTGGCACCGACACTCAACCGAGCTGGACGCAGGTCGCAGTCCTTGCCGGCGCCCTGTGTCGCAGCGGGCAGGAAAGGGCCTGTTCTCGCGGAGTTCCCTTGATCAGTGGGCGTTGCGGGGTTCGGCGAGAAGCCGACTCGTTTCGTGTCTCCGGCGGCTCTGATGGAGGTCTCATCTGCGAACCAGCGGTCCGCGACACTGTGTCGTCATGGTCGTGCCACGGTGATGAGTAACGGTGATGAGTAACGGTGAAGCGTTGGATACCAGACAAACGAAATCGACAACGAGGAGTTACGACGATTTGTCTCGACACGCTCGCGTCAACGAGCACACGATCCACCAACGCAACAGCGCCGACGGAGATGCGTCTGCCGAGATGGAAGTAGCGGACTTGGAATCTTCCGCAGGGAAGTTTGCGGACTGACCCGAACGAACTGTTCGTGCCCGTAGGTGCTTCTGGTTGTCCCGTGCTCGGGGCACGTTGGGGGCACGACAGACCTGTCGGCGAGGCACTTCCAGACTGGCTGAGGACCGGGAAACCGCCCATGAGCTGGTGTTATTCAGCTCCAGAAATTGGAGCGGATGACGGGAATCGAACCCGCGTATTCAGCTTGGGAAGCTGATGTTCTACCATTGAACTACATCCGCGAAGAGCTCCTACGTTAGCGGCGCCGAGTGCCCGTCACGAATGCGAGCTCTCCCGCTGCCAGATCAGCCACCGGTGGGCGCGACACTGATACATGGCCTACATCGAACGCCGCCGGGTGCACGACGCTGACGCTCACATCATGGAGCCGCCCAACTGGCTTCGCGATCACGCTGACCCCGGCATTCGCGATCGGCTCGCTGTCCCGCAGTACGCGAGCGAACTGGTTCAAACCGGCGATGCGGCTGCCGGCGAATCGCTTGTCCCCGATGATCTCACCGCAGTCTTCCAGCGGCTCGCCGAACGGCACCGCAGCGAGGAGTTCCTCGCAGAAGAAGCCACCGAGGTGATGAACCGGAAGAACTTCGCCGCCACCGGTTCGTTCATTGCCGAAGATCGTCCGCGCGTCCTCGACTACATCGGTGTCGACAGCCAGCTGCTGTTCAACACGTTCCACAACTCCCGGCTCTTCGAGTGGGAACACCCAATCAATGGCCAGCCGGTCGATCTCGACCTCGCCTACGGCGCAGCACGCGCCCACAACCGGGGGATGACCGACTTCTGCTCTGTCGACGAGCGCCTGCTCGCCACGTGTTACGTCCCGCTTGCCGACTTCGACCGGGCTGAGGCAATGGCTACCGAGTCCATCGAGATGGGCGCTGCTGCACTCCTCGTCGCGTCCGGCTGCCCGGCCGGCCATTCGCCGTCTCACCGATCGCTCGACCGCGTGTGGCGCCAAGCAGAAGAGGCCGGCATTCCCGTCGTCTTCCACGTCGGTGGTACGGGCGCACTCATTGACCCGAGCTACTTCAACAACGGCCTGCCGATCCCGCCCGACTTCCATGGCGGCGAAGAAAACTTCCGCTCGGTCGACTACATGGCCATCCCGTTCCCGCCGATGCAGACCCTCGCCACGATGATCTTCGACGGTGTGCTGGAGCGCCACCCCAACCTCCGCGTCGGCGTCATCGAACAAGGCTGTACATGGCTCCCGAGTTGGCTGAAACAGATGGAGTCCGCAATGGACGCCTTTGGCCGCCACGAAGAACGGCTGCGTGGCCTGTCGATCACACCGGGGGAGTACGTGCAGCGCCAAGTCAGGGTGACGCCATACCCGACCGAAGACGTCGGGTGGGTCACCGATCAAGTCGGCCCAGACATCCTGCTCTTCAACACCGACTACCCGCACGTCGAAGGCGGCCGTCGGCCGTTCGAACGATTCGAGCGCAGCCTTGGCGACCGCTCCGACGACATCCGCGACCGGTTCTATGCCGACAACTTCATCGACCTGATGGGCTCGGCCGTCAGCGCCCTCGTCTAGAGCACCTCGCGCATCGCCTCTGCCAACGCACGGTCGCGTTCGGCCGGCGAGGCGGCGTGGCCGACAATCACTTCGAGCCGGTCGGCATCTGACCGGTTCTGGCTGAGCTTGCGCTTGCCATCCAGCCGCGTGATCTCGATTTCGATGCCGACGATGCCACGGAGCTGCTTGTCGATGAAGTCCGGCGGCGCGTCGGTAACTGCCCAGCGCGGTGCAACGTCGAGGTCGTGGCGGGCGGCTTCGTGATGGTCGGTCAGGTTTGACACGAGCTGGCGCACCCATTCCGGGTCGTCATGAATACGAACCGTGCCGTGGGCATGGACGACCTCGTAGTTCCAGGTCGGAACCACTCGGTGATGTTCAGCCTTCGACGGGTAACGCGATGGCGTGACGTACCCGTCAGTGAGCGGGAAGAGCGCAAGCACCGAGGCACCGGCGAGCGCCTTCCACTGGTCGTTTGCCCGGGCGAAGTGCCCACGGAGCACACCGAGCTCGCCCGCCGATCGGTCGAGGAGCAGTGGCAGACCAGACGACGTGAAGGTGTCGCCTGTGTGCGAGATGACGTGCGCGAAGCGGGCCTGGTCGATGAGTTCGTGGATCATCGCGACGTCGTCGACGCGGTTCGCCGGCGGGTTGTACATGAGGCGGAATGTAGCCCGTGCGGTCGCCGCGCGCCGGTTGGGTATCGTGTGCCCGTGATCCTGTCCGACCGCAGCCTCCGCGAACAGCTCGACGCTGGCCGCATCGTTATCGACCCGCTCGACGATTCGCTGATTCAGCCGTCGTCGGTCGACGTCCGGATCTCGAACTTGTTTCGTGTGTTCCGCAACCACAGCGCTGGCGTCATCGACGTCAAGCAGGACATGACGGGGCTCACCGAGTTGATCGAGATGCCCTGCGACGAGGACGGCATTGGCGACGAACCGTTCATGCTGCACCCCGGCGAATTCGTCCTCGGTTCGACCCTCGAACGCATTGCCGTCCCGAACGACCTGGTCGGGCGCGTCGAAGGCAAGTCAAGCCTCGGGCGTCTCGGGCTGCTGATCCACTCGACGGCTGGCTTCATCGACGCGGGCTTCGACGGCCACATCACGCTTGAACTCGCCAATGTTGCGAGCCTGCCGATCACGCTCTACCCGGGCATGAAGATCGGTCAAATCAGCTTTATGGAGATGACATCGCCAGCCGACCTGCCGTATGGCCAGGGCGCCAAGGGCAGCAAGTATCAGGGCCAGGCTGGCCCGACACCGAGCCGGTACTTCGAGAACTTCACCTGACGATCGAGCGCGGACGACGTGGTGCCAAGCACCACGCGTCCGCTCAGAAATCAGTCTGTGTAACGACGAGCCTTGACCGGCTTGCCGCGCATCGTTGCACGATCCATCGCCGCGATGACGCGATCGACATCTTCCGAGGGCACACCGACAACTGAGTGCTGTTCAGAGATACGGATTGGCCCGATCTGGCGGCCAGTGAGGCCTGATTCGTTTGCGATAGCGCCAACGAGGTCACCTGGGCGGACACCGCTCTTACGCCCAAGGCTGATGAAGATAAAGCCCGTGTCGGAGTTGTCGAAGTCGCGCTTCTTGCCCTGCCGGTCGTCACGGTCGAACTTCTTCTTGCCCTTGCCCTTGTCGTCCCATTCGCGGTCGTCACGATGGCGAGCCTTGCCGTCGGAACGCTTGTCCTTGTAGTCGCCGCTGCGCTCGTTGCGCACCGAAGCGTCGGGGATCTCGCGCTCGTCCATGACGGCGCCACGGGCTTCATGGACGAGTTTGATGGCGGCGAGCGCGATGTTGCGGTCGCTATCTTCGCCAGCCAGGGAGTGCAGGACCTTGTTGAAGTCTTCGAGGTCGGTGGCCGTCAGGGCCTCACGGATTTGGGTGACGGTGACCTCGACCTGACGGGCACGGAGGTCGGCGACACTTGGAACCGTGCCGACCTCGATGGTCGTCTTCATGAGGCGCTCGATGTTGCCGAGCTGACGACGGTCTCGCGGGTCGGCCAGCGTGATTGCGGTGCCTTCTCGGCCTGCGCGGCCAACACGGCCAATGCGGTGGACATAGCTTTCCGCAGCGGCCGGGACGTCGTAGTTGACGACGTGGGTGAGTGTGTCGATGTCGAGGCCGCGAGCTGCCACGTCGGTTGCGACGAGCAATTCTGCTGTGCCATCACGCAGGCGCGCCATGACGCGGTCGCGCTGCGACTGGTCCATGCCGCCGTGGAGTGCTTCGGCACGGTAGCCGCGCAGGCCCATGGTGGCGGTCAGCTCGTCGACGTCCATGCGGGTACGGCAGAACACGATGGCAGCGTCAGGTGTTTCGATGTCGAGGATGCGACCGAGCGCATATGGCTTGTCGTTGCGCTTGACGAAGTAGACCTTCTGGCGGATGAGCTTTTGGCTCTCTTGCGTTTCTGCCTTGCCAATTTTGATCTTCTCAGGGTTGCGTTGGTGGCGCTTCGCAATCGAGTGGATCCGCGGCGGCATCGTGGCAGAGAACATCACCGTCTGGCGGTCGGCCGGTGTGCTCTCGAGAATTGATTCGATGTCGTCGGTGAAGCCCATGTCGAGCATCTCGTCGGCCTCATCAAGGATGACGGTCTTGATCTTGTCGAGCCGTAGCGAGCCGCGACCGATGTGATCGATTGCTCGGCCCGGAGTGGCCACGACGACGTGCGCACCACGATCGAGGGCGCCCAGCTGGCGACCGATCGGTTGGCCACCGAATACCGGTACCACCTTGGCGCCGAGCTTCTTGCCGTACTTCACGATTGCTTCACTGACCTGCACGGCCAGCTCGCGGGTTGGCGTGAGTACCAGGACCGAAGGTGCGTCTGGGAAGCCGGGCTCGATGGCGTTGAGGGCCGGGAGTGCGAAGGCAGCGGTCTTGCCCGTGCCGGTTGCGGCCTGGCCTAGCATGTCGCGGCCGGTCAACAGCAGCGGGATGGTTTCGCGCTGAATTGGTGTGGGTTCTTCGTAACCAAGTTCGTTGAGCGTGTCGACGAGTTCCTGGCGCAGACCGAGTGCGGCGAATCCCCTGACAGCTGGTTCGGGTTCGGGTTCGGGTTCGGCTGCAGGCTCTGCCTCGGCGGCTGGCTCAGGCTCGGCTTCCACGGTCTCGGCGGCTGCGGGTTCGACTGCGGCTGCGGCATCGGCGGCTGCGGCATCTGACGAGTCGGCGACTTCGGCGACTTCGGCGGCGGTCTGATCGGCAGAACTGTCGGCAGCATTCGAGCGTTCGAAGCCGGCCATGATTGCGTCGATGTCATCGTCGTCGACGTCATCTGCGTCGACATCGTCCACGTCGATAGCCACAAGGTCGTCGTCGCTGATCTCGTCGTCGCTGATCTCGTCGAGCAGGCTGCCTTCCGCCTCATCGCTGGGGGCATCATCAGCGGGCTGATCAGCCTCGTTTGATGCT
>TARA_R110002110_G_scaffold114374_4_pt1 | contig 32448 bp, 25 predicted proteins | sample TARA_R110002110 | Tara Oceans TARA_R110002110 (sample SAMEA4397330) | marine metagenome | biome: Polar Biome; feature: [SRF] surface water layer (ENVO:00010504); material: water (ENVO:00002006), including particulate matter (ENVO:01000060) such as... | depth 5 m | reverse complement strand
GCCTGCTCCAGTGCCTCGCTGCTGTCGGCGAAGTCGCGCAGTTTTTTACCGCAGGCAGTGAGCTGCTCCTCCAGCTGCCCTTCGCGTTTGGCCTGCTCGCGCTGCGCTTCCTCCAGGGACTGGTAGCGTTGCTGCGCCTGTGCAAACTCCTGTTCCAGATTCCTGTGCTCGCTGAGATCGAGGTTCTCCAGTGCGCTTTCCACTTCCCGTAGCTGGCGCTGGCTATCGAGCAGGCTGGTGGCAGTTTCCACCCAGTGCAGCGGCCGGAAATGGTAGACCTGCTGCTGGAGTTGCCGTGCCGCCTGGTAGGCGTCGTTGGCATTCTGATGCCGGGCTTGTGCATCCTGCAGGGCCTGTTGCTGGGCGAGCAGGTTGCGCTCCCGCGCGGCCGCGCCGAATACCAGTTCGCTGTCGCTGACATCACAGCGGAACATGGCGTAGTTGCCGGCGGCGAGACCGTCCGCCGTGATGCCGCGCCGGGTCAGGCGCAGGGCATCGGCATCCGGCACCCGCACCACGCTGCCGTAGGAGGCCCTGAGGTAGTGTTCGGCGACGCCGTGGGAAAAACGCAGCACATGGAAAATGGAGTCTTCCGGCAGCGACTGGCGCTCGGCGTCCCGGCGTGCCTGTTCGCCCTGGATCACCCGGGCGCGATTGCGGCGCGCGCCCGTCCGGCGCAGGATACGAATGGCCTCGGCCTCGAACTCCGGCTCCACCAGGATGCCGAAACGGGCGCCGCCCAGATAGCCCTCGATGGCCATCTGCCAGTCCGGATCGGTGACCTCCACATGGTCGCAAAGCACCCGCGGGTCGGCCTTGGGGCACTCCTTGCGGATCGCCGCCAGCGCCTCGTCCACGTCCCGGGGGTAGCTGACCCGGTGCGACTGCAGGGTCTTGATCTGCTGTTCGATACGCTGCTGTTCCTGCTCGATGGCGCGCAGTTCCCGTTCGCGGTCGGCGACCAGCCGGTCCAGGCGTTGGGACAGCGAGTTTGCTTCCCGCTCCCCCTGGGTTTCGCTGACGGTGTGCAGGATATCCGCCAGTGCATTGTGCAGGGGCTGTTCCTCGCGGCTCAGGTCCAGTCCGGCCTCCAGCGGGCTCAGGTCGATCCAGTCACGCGCCAGCAGCTGGTTGAGGTCGGGCAGCGGCCGGTCGGCGCGGGCCAGCAGTTGTTTCGCCGTGTTGCGCCAACCGCGTCCGGCCAGTTCGGGCAACAGCAGCTCCAGACTGTGGCGGCCTAGAATGTCGCGGATGTTGCGCAGGGCGGTGAGATTCCCGCTGCGCTGCTGGTCCTGTTCCAGCAGAGGGCGGGCACCTTCGTGCAGTGTGCCGGTCAGGGTTGCGCGCCGGGTTTCCAGTTCCTCTTTGCTGCGCAGGGCGGGGATGCCCTGGATGCGCGCCTTCAGCTCGGTCAATTCATCGAGGGCGTGGGTTTTGCGGCGTTGGGTTTCCTGGCGCTCGGTTAGCAGTGTCGCCTGCTGCTGGCGCAGGGCGAGCTGCTGGTCTTTCTCCGCGTTGTACAGCGCCTGGTTGCGCCGTTGCTGCTGGGCGGCGGCGCCATAGGTCGCTGTAGTGCGTTGCAGCCAGCTTTCCAGGTAGTGCTCCGCCTGGTCGCGGGATTGCCCCAGCAACTCGACGCTGGCGCGCAGTTGCCGGGCTTCCTGTTCCATGCCGTGCACGGTCCGCAGCAGGTCGCGAATGCGGCGGATGGTGTCGCCCAGGTCGCGTGCCTCCAGCACTTCGCCCGCGACGAACTGGTCGATGGAATCCACCGGCTTGTAGGCCATGAAACGGGCGAAAGTGCGCGCGGCGTTGGTACCCTCGCGCTGGGATACCGCGTCGCGCTTGCCGCGCAGCGCCCCGAACAGCCGCGACAGGTAGGCGCCCTTGCGTTCGTAGGTCTCCACCGCCTTCTTGCCGAACTCCTGGCGCAGCAGGTTGGGCAGTTCGGTGATCGGCACGGCGTGGCGACCATCCGGGTATTCACGCACGAAGTGGGACAGTCTGAGCATCTCCCCGGGCACGATCATCATCAGCAGCTCGTCCTGCCGCGCCTGCGGCTGGACGCCGGCGCGATCCAGGTGGGCGCGCACGCCGATGACTGCGGTAAACGGCTCCGCCGTTTCGCCCCTGGTGGGATGGAAGATGCCGGCGATATAGCCGTCGCAATCGTATGGCCGGGCGAAGGCGCCGTCGTCGCAACCCAGCACGTAGGAGGCGAGGGTGCGCACCTGCTTGCCGCCGCGGCCGCGCTGGGTGGTTTCATCCTGCCCCGGGTTGTAGGTGAACAGGTTGTCGTGGGCCGCGGTCATCAGCGTCTGCAGGGCATCGGCGGCGGTGGTCTTGCCCGAGCCGTTGCCGCCGGAAAACAGGTTTACCGGGCCGAATTCCAGTTCTTCCGGGGGCAGGTTGCCCCAGTTCACGGTAATGGCGTGTTTCAGGTACATGGCGTCAGGGGAGTCCTGTGGCTGGCGGCAGGGACGCGGCGGTTGCTGCTCACGGGGAGTCCTCCTCTGGTGACGGCGCGTCGTTGCCGGCCGGCTCGCCAGCGTCCGCCAGCTCCGCAAGTACGGTGTCGCTGACCAGACTGGTAATGTCGGCGCGGATGGTGAGCCAGGATTCGCTGTCCTCCAGCGCCTCGTCGCCGGCATAGCGAATGATCCGCAGCTGGCGCAGGCGGCGAAACAGGTTGCGGCGCTCCACCAGCCCCTCTGGCAGCGGGCGGCCGAGCAGGTTCTTGTGGGCGAGGCTCAGGGCTTCCAGTGGCAGCGTTACCTGGCCGTTCTCGTCGATCTGCCCCTCCCGCAGCGACTTGTCGTATTCCGCGCGCAGTACCAGGATCAACGCCACTTCCGCCTGGCTGAGGCGCTCTCGCAGACCGCTGTTGAAGGCGTCGTCGCTGTCGGCCAGGCCCGGCACCTCGGCGCCGGGCGGGAACAGGCGCAGGGAATGGAAGCGCGGTTCGTGCAGCAGGCGAATCCGCAGGACAGTGAGATAGTCCTCTACCAGATCCGCCACCTGCAGGTAGCGATCGTAAAACTCGGCCTCACGCTTGTTCTCGTCGCGGCACAGCACACCGTGGTCCAGCAGGCGGATCATCAGTTCGGAGAATTGCTCCGCACTGACGCCGCGCGCTGCCAGCGCGTCGTCAAGGGCTGTTCGTATCGTCATCGTACTCCAGTTCCAGCAGGAAGCCGTCCCTGCGGGTGAAATAGTATTCCCCGGTGATCGGCTCAGTGCGCTCCAGACGCAGACGGAAACCCGCCCCGGCGTGGTCGGCACTCCCGAGTTCGATCACATGGCTCAGGGCCAGCAGGTCGCCGGCATTGTTGATAGGCAGGTCGCGGCTGTCGATGCGACGGCTGGCGCCAAGCGCCTCCCGCAGGTAGTCGCGCAGCGCGCCGTTATTGATGTTGAAGGCCTTCTCCATTAACTGCTGGAGCAACAGCTCGTGACGCGTGGCCGCGTCCGGGGCGCCCAGTTCGGTGATGCGGCTGCGCACCGGACGCTGTTGCCGTTGTTCCCGCAGGCGATTGTGCGCCGGGTCTACCAGGCCCAGCTTCAGGCCTGCCATGGCGTCACCAGCGGCGGCCAGGCGCTGGCCGAAACTGGCGTCGTCCAGCGCGGACAGTTCGCGACACAGGCCGACAATGTCATTGTGCTTCTGGCTGTGTACATAGCTGAGCTGACGGATGATGATGTCGGCGCGACGGGTAAAGCCCTGCAGGGTACGGCGCAGGGAGGGCAGCATGATCTCGGAGGCATTGCGCATGCGGGTGTCGATGCTGTCCAGCAGGTACCAGAGTACCGAGCCCTCGTCGCTCACCACCAGATCCGGGGCCAGCCGGCGCAGTTCCCGTTCAGCGCTGGCCTTCCACTTGTTCTGCTTGCGGCGAATCTTCTCGATGGTGCGCTGGATACGCTCGCGGTGCTTCTCGACACTGTCGGCCGAAAGACGGATGGCGACGTCCGGCTGGAACCGCTTTTCCATGAAATCGAAGAACTGGTCCGAGGCCTGCTGTACCAGTTGCTGGGCCTCGACTTCGCGTACCAGCTCGCGTTTTCGCTCCTCAAGCTCGGCGATGATGTCGGTAAAGTCGGCGATGATGCGCTCGGAGTGCTCGTAGGCGTCCAGCAGGTCGTAGACTTCGCCACGCTCGAGGAACGCGGCAAGCGCGTTCAGCGTATTGCGCGTGTTGCGGTGGCGTGTGCGCACGCTGCGGCCGTCCACCTCCGCCAGTGTCTGGGTGAACAGGCGCCCGCTGCGGCTGAAGGGGTAGGTGGACTGGAAAGAGGCTTCGTCCTTGTCGCGCTTGAGCCAGCCGTTCTCCACCAGTTGGTTGAGAATCCAGCCGGCCTGCTCGCGGCTACTGTTGAAGCGTCCCTCGTCCTCGCCCTCGAGCAGCGGCGCGCGCTCCAGTGCTTCGGTAAACAGGTCCAGGATCTGCTCCCGGCGCAGTGACTCGCCGTAATCGGCCTGCGAACTGTACAGTCGCTCGTGCAGCAGGCGCAGGCATTCGGCGATTTGCTCCCGGTACTTGCCGGTCAGTGGCCTGAAAAACTGGGTGCGCTCGCCGGTAAAAAACATGGGCTATGTCGTGTGGGTGTGAGCGGCTATTTAACCAGTTTGCCAGCGCCGCTCCAAGGGTGCTGCCACTCAGTGCAGCACCGAGCGCGGCTGCTGGCGGGTAGTGCCGTCCTCGGAAAACAGGTAGTCCAGCCGCAGGCATTCTTCCGCCAGCTGCAGGGTGGCCTGCATGGCGATGGCGACAAAGTGATTGAACTGCCCCTGGGTCAGGCCTTCGTTGCCGGGGAAGATGCTGGCGGCCACCAGTTGCGGAGTGGCGTCGTCGACGATGTCGAGGAAGATTTTCAGGGTCGGATATTCCATGTTCAGGCGCCCCAGGTCCGCCGACAACGCGAGCAGGGCCATGGGCCGGATTTCCAGCTCGGTGGTGAACAGCAGGCCGAAGGCCTCCTGGATCAGGCGGCTGTCCAGCACCCCTTCCTGGGTGCGGATTTCGCTGAGATGCAGGTTCTCGCAATGCTCGCACACATAGCTTTCGACAGCGGTGGCGTTGAGCCAGCGTTCCAGCAGGGAGCGATCGGGGGTGACGGGTGAGGGCATGGCATTGGTGTTTCCAGTAAACAGGGTCGGGATTTTACGCCAAGGGGACAGGATCCTCCAGAGGCTTGTGCAGTGTGTTCCTGCTGCAACGGGTATCTGTGATATAAAACATCAATGGGCCTGGATATTCAGCACACGCAGTTCACCGCCGACGATTACCGCCGGTTTGGTGAGCGCCTGGAGCGCAACCTGGAGCGGTTGCGGCAGACGCTGGCCGTGCCCGGGTTTGGTGAGGGCGCCGGTTCGCTGGGTGCCGAGCTGGAGCTGTATATCGTCGACCGCCAGGGGCGCCCGGCACTGCTCAATACAGAGCTGCAGGCGGCGGCGGGGGATCCGCAGCTGACCCTGGAGCTGAATCGCTACAACCTGGAGTACAACCTGACGCCGGTTGCCGCTGCCGGTGATCCGCTGGGGGCACTGGAGCAGGAAATCCTGCACAAGCTCGGGGAATTGCGCCACCTGGCGGCGGAGCGCGATGCCCGTATCGTGCCTATCGGGATTCTGCCCACTTTGCAGCGGAAGGATTTCGGGCCCTCGTGCCTGACCGGCAAACAGCGCTTCGTGGCCCTGGTCGAGCAGCTGATTGCCCGCCGCGGACGTCAGTTCCGGATCGATATCAACGGTAGACATCCACTGCGTCTGGAGATGGATGACATCACCCTGGAGGGAGCCAATACCTCGTTTCAGGTCCACCACCGGGTTGATCCCCGGCATTTTGCCGATACCTTCAATGCCATGCAGGCGGTGACGCCGCTGGCGGTGGCGATTGCCGGCAATTCGCCCACCTTGTTTGGCCACTGCCTGTGGCAGGAGACGCGGATTCCCCTGTTCAAGCAATCGATCGATACCCGCCTGCCTGACCGCTACAGCTGGAACGAGCCTGCACGCGTCAATTTTGGCCAGGGTTGGGTGCGGCGGGAGGCTGCCGAGCTGTTCGTGGAAGCGGTGCGTCTCTACCGCCCGCTGCTGCCGGTTTGCGCCGAAGAACTCGCGGTTACCGACGACCCGGCGCAGCCGCCGCAATTGCCCGAACTGCAGTTGCACCAGAGCACGGTCTGGCTCTGGAACCGGCCGGTCTATGATGCCACCGGAGGCGGACACCTGCGGATCGAGATGCGGGCACTGCCGGCCGGTCCTACCGCCGCCGACATGGTCGCCAATGCCGCCTTCCTGATCGGCATGGCGGAGGGGCTGCGGCCCAACATCAACAGCTGGTTGCCGGCGCTGCCATTCAATTTTGCCGAACACAACTTTTACCGCGCGGCCCAGTATGGCCTCGACGCTCGGCTGGTCTGGCCGCGAGACCGACAGTGCGCCTGTGAGGAGCAGCCTGCAGCTGCCATCATCGCCGCCATGCTGCCGGTGGCGCGGCGCGGGCTGGTCGCGATTGGCATTGACGAGGCTGCGATCTCGCACTATTTGAGTATCATCGAACGGCGCCTGGCGAATGGCCAGACCGGCGCGCGCTGGCAGCTGGCGCGTCTGGCACAATCCGGGGCGGACACCCGGCCGGGCACGGCCGACCTGCAGGCGATGCTGGAGGCATATATGGAGCGTAGTATTGGCAATGACCCGGTGGCGGAGTGGCCCTTGTGAAGCGCTTCCGGTTTCTCCGCAACCCTCTCGCAACTGAAATCGGCGCCAGCGTGGAATCTTTTCTGCGCTATCTCGGCGGGCCCGCGAGTATCTTTCTGGAGGGTCTCGACAGCAGTCGCACGCGCGCGTTTGTGACCCTCTTGCACGGCAACGAACCCTCCGGTGCGATGGCCCTGTTCCGCTGGCTCAAAGCCGGTCGCCAGCCCGCGGTCAACACCGTGTGTATCGTCGCCTCGGTAGAGGCGGCCCTGACGGCGCCCCTGTTCAGTCACCGCATGTTGCCCGGGGAACGGGATCTCAACCGCTGCTTTCGGCCGCCCTTCGACGACGAGCAGGGGCGCTTGGCCGAGGAAATCCTGGAAATCCTGCGCCTCCACCACCCCGAGGCGGTCGTCGACATGCACAACACCTCCGGGACCGGCCCCGCCTTTGGGGTCTGTACCCACATGGACCGTCAGCACGATGCCCTGGTCTCGCTGTTCACCCGGCGCATGATCGTGACCCGGCTCAATCTGGGCGCGCTGATGGAGATCAGTGAACACAGTTACCCCACTGTCACGGTGGAGGTGGGGGGGCGCCTGGATGACTGTGCCCATGAACTGGCCTGGTCGGGACTCTGCGAGTATCTGCAGCGGCCGCTGGTGTTGGCGGGGGACGAAACAGACTGGGGTCTGGAGCTGTTGCGCAACCCGATTCGCCTGGAGCTCAATCCCGGCATTGAACTGGCCTATGCAGAGCAGCCCGATGCCGCGTATCCCGTGGTTTTGCGGCCCGATATCGAGCAGCTGAATTTCGGCGTGGTGCAACCGGATGTGCCCCTGGGCTGGGTCAGTGGCGAGTTGCGTTCACTGTTCTGGGCCCAGGACGCGAGCGGCCGCTGCGCGGTCAGTCGGCTGCTGCGGGTGGCTGACGGGCGCCTCTACCCGGCCGCTCCCCTCAAGCTGTTCATGATTACCACCAATGCCGCCATTGCCCGCAGTGATTGCCTGTTGTATGCCATTGAGCAGGACGAGCTGGCTGACGTCAGCTGATATTTCGTCGTTGTGGATCAGTCCTCCCAGCCCCAGGGCGCCGGTGGCGGCTGCACAGGCGTGCTGAGGTCAAAATCCACCCGGAAAACCCGCGGCGTGCCCAGGCGCCAGAGGCCGTAGGTAAACACGTCCCCCGGTGTGACCCGCATGGTCCAGACATTGGCGAAAGCGGGTTCTATGATCTCCCGGGTTTCCTCATCGGCGGGGAACAGTTGTTCCCCGGCACGGCCGGCATTGCTGCTGGTGCCGCCGTACAGGGTGATGTCGTCCGGGCTGCCGTCGGCCTGGCGATGGTCGTGCTTGAGGGTGATGCGGTCGCCGCTGCGGGTCAGCACCCAGGTGCGGGAGAGATCGTCGCCGACCGCGAAGGGAATGCGAATGCGGGTGTCGGAACAGTCCCGCACATGCATCACCAGCGATTTGCCGGCAAAGTCGTCATCCGCCGGGGCGTCGACCAATTGGCCGGCGAAGGCCTTGCCACAGAGGGTGGTCAGTGCCAGCCAGTAGTCCTCTGTGGGGCTGGCCTGGGCCGAGCCCGCCAGCAGCAGGGTAAGCATGATGGCAATCGGTCGCATGGCGGGTCTCCCGGTACTTCGGCGTTGCGGAGGTTGAGCTTACACCAAAACGCGCTCCCTGCACCTCCTCCGCTGTAAACCTGTCGCCTGAACAGGCAGATGCTTTGGGCGCTGGTCGGAATTGCCCGTATTTGTCTGGATTTGGGGCTTGCATTTGGCGGATAATGCACTGAGTATATATACAGTAGTCGGGCGGGATGCCAACAGGTGTCCAGGCCGGAATCACACAGCAGAGCCGCAACAACGACAGGAGCAGTCGATTATGGATGCCAACAAGCAAAAAGCACTGGACGCAGCCCTCAGCCAGATTGAACGCCAGTTCGGCAAGGGCACGGTCATGCGCATGGGTGACAACGAGCGCGTCGCCATGCCCGCCATCTCCACCGGCTCCCTGGGGCTGGACATCGCCCTCGGCATCGGCGGCCTGCCCAAGGGGCGTATCTGTGAAATCTACGGCCCGGAGTCCTCGGGCAAGACCACGCTGACCCTGCAGGTGATCGCCGAGTCCCAGAAAGCGGGCGGCACCGCGGCTTTCATCGACGCTGAGCACGCCCTGGATCCCGCCTATGCCGAGAAGCTCGGCGTACAGGTGGACGACCTCATCCTCTCCCAGCCCGACACCGGGGAGCAGGCCCTGGAGGTCGCCGAGATGCTGGTGCGCTCCGGCGCCGTGGACGTGCTGGTGATCGACTCCGTGGCGGCACTGACGCCGAAGGCCGAGATCGAGGGCGAAATGGGCGACTCCCACGTGGGCCTGCAGGCCCGCCTGCTGAGCCAGGCCATGCGCAAGCTGACGGGCGCCATCAAGCACAGCAACTGCCTGGTCATCTTTATCAACCAGATCCGGATGAAGATCGGGGTGATGTTCGGCAACCCGGAAACGACCACCGGCGGCAACGCGCTGAAGTTTTACGCCTCGGTGCGTTTGGACATCCGCCGCATTGGCGCGGTCAAGGACGGTGACGAGGTCATCGGCAACGAGACCCGGGTAAAGGTGGTCAAGAACAAGGTGTCGCCGCCCTTCAAGCAGGCCGAGTTCCAGATCATGTACGGCAAGGGTATCTACCACATGGGCGAGGTTATCGACTGGGGCGTCAAGCTCAGTCTGGTTGACAAGTCCGGCGCCTGGTATGCCTACAAGGGCGACAAGATCGGCCAGGGCAAAGCGAATGCGGCGAAGTTCCTGGAAGACAATCCTGCCGTCGCCAACGAGATCGAGGCCGAGATTCGCAAGCAAATGATGGTAGCTGTGGCGCCGGCGAAGAAAGACGCCAAGGATGCCATCGCCGCGGAGAACGACATCGCTGAGGAGTGATGGCAGGCACCCGGTGACTTCAGGGTCGCCGGTCTTTTCGGCGCCGGGGTACCCACTGACCCCACTCTCACATCCCCGGCGCCTTTTTAGCGGGTAACACAGGGGGGAAGGAATGCGGGAGCAAGCTGACACCGGCAATCGAGCCGCCAGCCCTGATGCCCGGGTCAACGCCGAGGGTCAGAGCGTTCGCCCTGCCGATGTGCGGATTGCCGCCATGAATCTGCTGGCGCGCCGCGAACACTCCCTGTCCGAGTTGCAGACCAAGCTCTGCCGTCGATTCGCCCTGCCAGACATGGTTGCCTCCGTATTGCAGGAGCTGCAGCGGGACAATCTGCAGAGCGATGAACGCTATGCTGAAAGCCTGTTGCGACAGCGCCTGCAGCGGGGCTATGGTCCGGCGCGAATTCGCCAGGACATGCGTGAACGCGGTCTGGATGAGGCTGCGATTACCGCGGCTCACGCCGCCGTCGAGCCGGACTGGTTTGCCGTTGCCGAGGAAGCGTTTTTCCGCAAGTTCGGTGGTTCTGCCGATGCTTCACCTGCCGGCGACTCAAGCGCCCGCGACGAGGAGGCGCTCGATCCCGTTGCGCGCAGGGAAGCACAACAGGCGGCCTTCAAGGAAAAGGCCCGGCGCATGCGTTTCATGCAATATCGCGGTTTTGCGTCGGAGCACTTCCGGCATTTGCTGGATGAGTAGGGATACTGCACCACTGGTGCGGCGCTGAGCAAAGGCTCTGCGCAAACCCCGGACGGCAAATCTTTGCTATCCTCCGCTGCCCCGGGTAACGAGCTGCAGCAATGACCTTCATGTCCCACCCGCCAACCAGGCCCGGAACTCATGCGGCCGACTGATTCCGCTGAGCCCGGCCAGACCCTGAACTGGTCGATCCTGCCGCGCCTGTGGCCCTATCTGCGCGACCATCGACGGCGCATTGCCCTGGCACTGGTCTGCCTGTTGCTGGCCAAGGGTGCAATGCTGGTCATCCCGTTCATCATGAAGTACCTGGTGGATGGCATGAACCTGCAGGCTGGTGCGCAATTGACGGGTATGGTCGCGCTGGGTCTGGTGTTGGCCTACGGTCTGGCGCGGTTTTCCAGTGTCCTTTTCGGCGAACTGCGCGACACCCTGTTTGGCCGCGTCACCGAGCGCGCGATGCGCAACCTGGGCCTCAAGGTATTCCGCCACGTCCACGCCCTGGATCTCGATTTCCACCTGCAGCGGCGCACCGGCGGTCTGGCCCGGGATATCGAGCGCGGTACCAGCGGCGTCAGCTTCCTGCTGCGGTTCATGGTGTTCAATATCGTGCCCACCCTGTTCGAGATCGCCGCCGTTGTCTCGGTGTTTCTGGTCGCCTACGGCGCTCCCTACGCGCTGTTGACCCTGGCCTCCGTGCTCGCCTATGGCTGGTTTTCCTTTGGTGCCACAGAGTGGCGGACACGTTTTGTGCGCGAGATGAATGAAGCGGATTCAGCCAGCAATACCCGGGCCGTGGACAGTCTGCTCAACTTTGAAACGGTCAAGTACTTTGGCAACGAGGGTTTCGAGGCCAGCCGCTACGATGAGGACCTGGAGCGCTGGGAAGCGGCGCGGCGCAAGAACCGGCTGTCCCTGTTCGGTCTCAATGGCGGCCAGGCCCTGATTATCGCCCTGGCGCAGACCAGCATGATTGGTCTGGCGGTATACCAGGTGCGTGCGGGTATTCTCACCCTCGGCGATTTCATCCTCATCAGCCAGTACATGATCCAGCTGTTCATGCCGCTGGGCTTCCTCGGTTTCGTCTACCGGGAGATGAAGGGTGCCATGGCCAATATCGAAAAACTGTTTGCCCTGCTGGATGTGCGACCCCGGGTTGTCGACCACAGCGATGCGCCAGCACTGGCGGTCAAGGATGCAGCGATCCACTTCGATGACGTGAGTTTCTGTTATCAGCCCGAGCGGCCGATCCTGCAGGGTGTCAGTTTCGAGGTGCTACCTGGCCAGAAGGTTGCCGTCGTCGGCGCCAGCGGTGCGGGCAAGTCGACCCTGGTCAAGCTGTTGTTCCGCTTTTACGACTGTAGCGCCGGCCGTATTACCATCGACGGCCAGGATATCGCCGCGGTGAGCCAGCAGTCGTTGCGCCGTGCGATCGGTATCGTGCCCCAGGACACGGTGCTGTTCAATGATACGCTGCTGGAGAATGTGCGTTACGGCAAGCCCGGCGCCTCCGATGCGGAGGTCGCCGAGGCAATACGCATGGCGCACCTGGAAGATTTCCTGGCCCAGTTGCCCGAAGGCGGCGAAACCCGGGTGGGGGAGCGCGGCCTGAAACTGTCGGGCGGGGAGAAACAGCGGGTATCGATTGCGCGCACAGTGCTGAAGCGACCGCCGATCCTGGTATTTGACGAGGCCACATCAAGTCTGGACAGCCGCTCGGAACAGTCAATCCTGGCTGCGCTGCGGGAGATTGCCCAGCACCACACCAGCCTGGTCATTGCCCACCGTTTATCTACCGTGGTCGATGCCGACCGCATTCTGGTGCTGCATCAGGGCAGAATTGTCGAGCAGGGCGCACACCGGGAGTTGCTGGCCCGGGACGGGCACTACGCAGCGCTCTGGCGGGCCCAGCAGGATGAGCAGGGACTGCCGACAGCAGCCGCTCAGTAGGTGTAACTGGATTGCAGTCCCAGCGGCAGACCCAGGGCCCAGTAACCCAGCAGGAACAGGGTCCAGAGGATAATGAACGTCACCGAGTAGGGTAGCATCAGCGCCGTCACCGTGCCGATACCGGCACTGCGTATATAGCGCTGGCAGTACACCACCACCAGCGGGAAGTAGGGCATCAGCGGGGTGATGATGTTGGTGGTGGAATCGCCGATGCGGTAGGCGGCCTGGGTCAGGTCCGGCGAGGCGCCCAGCTTCATCAGCATGGGTACCAGGATGGGTGCCAGCAGTGCCCACTTGGCGGAAGCCGAGCCCACGAACAGATTCAGTAGCCCGGTCAGCAGCACGATACCGGAAATGGTAAGCGCCCCGGGCAGGCCCAGCGCCTGTAGACCTGCGGCGCCCTTGACCGCCAGCAGGATGCCCAGGTTGGAGGCTCCGAAGGCGTAGATAAACTGGGAGATAAAAAACATGATGACCAGGTAGTAGGCCATGGTCTGCATGGTCTTGGTCATCCCCTCAATGATATCGCGACTGCTGGTCACGGTGCCGGCGGCGATTCCGTAGACTATGCCCGGCAGCAGGAACAGCAGGAAGATCAGCGGTACGATCGAGGCCATCAACGGTGCTCCCGCTTCGGTCAGGGAGCCCGTCGGGCCGCGCCAGGCCGAGTCACCGGGCAGTGCGCTCAATACTAGCAGGGTGATGACCGCCAGCATGCCCCAGAGAGCGATCCGCAGGGCGCGCCGCTCCCGGTCGCCCAGGGTCTGCATGCCGGTCTCTGCGGCCACATCCTCATCCAGGGGACTGTGCCGCAGCCGTGGTTCGACGAAGCGATCCGTAATCACCCAGCCCACCAGGATAATCAGTACCGATGAGGCGGCGGTAAAAAAGTAGTTGTTGAGAGGGTTCAGCACCACCGAGGGGTCGATGATCTGCGCCGCGGATTGGGATATTCCCTGCAGCATCGGGTCCACTGCGGAGGGGATGAAGTTGGCCGAGTAGCCGCCGGACACCCCGGCGAAGGCGGCGGCAATGCCGGCCAGCGGATGGCGCCCCGCAGCGTGGAAGATGATACCGCCGAGGGGAATAACCAGGACGTAGCCGGCGTCGGCCGCGGTATGGCTGACAATCCCGACCACGATCACCATCGGTGTCAGCAGCCAGCGGGCGGTGACCCCCAGCATCGCTCGCAGGGTGGAGTTGATGAAGCCGGTGTGCTCGGCCACACCAATCCCCAGCATCGCCACCAGCACCACACCGATGGGGTGAAAGTGCGCGAAGGTGGTGACCATCGCCGACAGGAACTGGGTCATTGCGTCCGCGGAGAGCTGGTTCACCACCACCAGGGCGTCGCCGTTGCGGGGGTCGACCAGGTCGTACTCGAACCGGGAGAACAGCAGCGACAGTGCCCAGGTGATGAACAGCAGGGCGATGAACAGGACTGCCGGGTCGGGCAATTTGTTGCCGGCGCGTTCGATGCTGGCCAGGACTCTCTGGGTGCGGGTGGCGGGGAGGGGTGCCTGGTTCATGCCGTTCGCTTCTCGCGGAAAAGCGCAGTGTAATTCGACCGGGGGCGGGAAACAAACCTGCCGCGGCGATTGCTTTGCCCTGCCTCTGGTTTGATTTGCTGAACGGGGTGCGGTCGTCGGGGTGCGCTGCTTGTGCCGCCTCTTGCGCTGGGTCATGCTCGGGCCAATTCCAATAACAGAAAGGCTGCCATCATGCTCTCAAGGTTTGACGACTATCCCATTCACCAGACCGCGGAACCCATCGCCTTGACTGCGAGTAGTGACCGCTGCACCTACGACCGCTATTGGTACAACGCGCATGATCGCGACGGTGCCTTTTACTTCGGGATCGGGCTCTGCCGCTACCCGAATCTGGGTATCATGGACTGCAGCCTGAGCCTGGCACTGGACGGGCAGCAATACGCCTTTCACGGCTCGCGCCGGGCGCCGGCCGAGCCCACCGATACCAGTGTTGGTCCCTTCGTCCTGCGTATCCTCGAACCGATGGGGCGGCATCAACTGACCATTGCACCCAATGACACCGGCATTGAATGCGACCTGGTGTTCACCCCCTACACGGCGTGCATGGAGGAGGGCCGGCAAACCCTGCGCAACGAGCGCCACCTGGTGATGGATGCGACCCGTCTCGACCAGTTCGGCAGCTGGCATGGCTGGATCCGCTACGACGGCCGTGAGCTGCGGGTCGACGGCGCCACCACCTTCGGCCTCAAGGACCGCTCCTGGGGTATCCGCCCGGTAGGTGAGCCCTGGCCGGGGGGCGCCCCCATCAACAGTTTCCAGGCCGTGCATTTCTGCTGGATGCCGATCCACTGGCAGGACCAGTGCAGCCTGGCGGGCTGGTTCGAGGACGACAGCGGCCACCAGTGGCACTGCGACCAGGGGTTCCTGCCACGCCATGCCAACGTCGACGCCATTCCCGGCACCAGCGATCCCGCGGCCTCTGTCTGGCAGGGTGCAGTGGAGCACGATATCGTGATGCTGCCCGGCACCCGCCGCGCCGCCAGCGCCACGGTGACCATGCGCGATCGTGCCGGCGAGAGCATGACCGTCACCCTGGAGCCGATACTGGTACACCGGATGAAGGGCCTGGGCTACCAGCATCCGCAATGGGGCCACGGCAAGTGGCACGGGGAGCTGGTGATCGCCGGTGAGAGCTGGCGCGACAGCGACCTCGATCCGCTGGCGCTGGAGAACCTGCATGTCCAGCAGGTGGTGCGCGCCACCTGTGGCGACCGCGTTGGCCACGGCGTCCTCGAACAGATGCACATCGGGCCTTCGCGCACGTACGGCTTCAAGGACTGGTTTGATGGGGCCGCCTAGGTGCGGCCGGCTAGGTGGGGCCGCCTAGGTGGGGCCGCCTAGGTGCGGCGGGCGGCTAGTCAGACAGTTTCCGCACGTCGCCGGCATCGGTAGCCCCGCCCCCCATCTCGGACACGCCGTGCACCCATCCATGGGGGCTTGGTGAAAACATCCATGTTTTCAACAGTCCGAGATGGGGCGCGGGGCTACCGATGCCTCTTACGGCACCAGGTTCGAATTACCCCGCACGCAACAGTCATAAAACATCTTGCTCCGCACCAGGCTTGCGATAGCCTCGCAACTCCACGCACTCGGTTTGAGGAACATCGGCAGCACTCCGGGTCATCACAGCCCGTCTCGTGGCTTGCGGTTTCGTAGCCTGACGGTTACCACTGAGTCTGAAGGACTTCGGGAGCGGGAAGGGGGCTGACGGACTGTATGAAACATGGATGTTTCATACAAGCCTACATGGAGAGCCCACCCCGCTTTATCGGGTGCGTATCCACGGCGTGTCCGTCAGCCCCCTTCCCGCTGTCGAAGTCCCTGCACCGACAGCTAGAAGCGCCTGCCCCCAATCGGTAGGCAATGACAAGCCTCAATCCAGTGGATAGGGCGGCCGTTGTCCCCCGCAGAGCACGTCGGTCACCTGCTCGGTATCCATGTACTCGGTCAGCTTGACCAGCTTGCCCTTGTCGAATTCGAACAGGAAGTGGTAGTCGTTGCTGTAGGTCTGGCCGGAGACGTGCTCGCCTTCGCTGGAGGCTTCCACCGCGACCTTTTCTCCCTCGGCGACCATGCCGCGCACGGTGAAGGTGATGCCAGTGGGGAAGACTTCCATGATGCTGGCGATGGCACCGCGCAGTTCGGGGTATTCGCTGACGCCGGAGATCAGCGTTGAGCCCATGGTCTCAACGCAGCCATTCTTCGCATAGGCAGCAACGGCTCCGTCCACATTGCCCGTGCTCAGGTCTGCCAGGAACTGGCGCACCCGGGCTTTGTTATCTGTCTCTGTCGTCATTGCTGTCACTCGCGAGAAGGAGCGCCGACCGGCGCCATGGGGTCATCTTAGACGCCGCAGCAGGCGGCGCCACATTGCCGGTACAGCATTTCAAGCCAGCACCGCCGGCACGCTGCAGCGGGCGGGCGCTGGTTCAATTATTCGACAAGTGGCCCCGGGGCGGGTCACAGCACAGCGCTGCTCGCGGCCCCGGCTCGGGTGGCTGTCAGCGGTTGCGGCCCAGTCTCTCGTGGGCGTTGACCCACTCGTTCTGGCGGGTTTCCTTGTCGACCCGGGTGGCGGCGCCCAGCGACAGTTCGCCGGCGACCACCAGCCCGGCGGCAATTTCCGCCAGCTTCAGGGCCTTGCCCTTGCCGTGACAGTCCATGATCTGCAGGCATTCGCGCTGTGTCGGCAGGTTGGTGCCGCCGCCGTAGGTGGCGAGGATCAGGGCGGGCAGGGTGATGGAGAAGAAATAATCGCCTTCGCGGGTCACCCGGGTGTAGACGGTGCACTGGTTGGACTCGCCGATATTGGCGATATCCTGGCCGGTGGCCAGGTACAGGGCGGCGAGACCGTTGGCGGGGTGGGCGGCGTTGTTGGAGGAGTGGGTGAGGAAAGAGGCGATGGTGGTGATGCCCCAGCCGTAGTGCATGGCTTCCGGGGTAATGCGCAGGTTGGCCTGCAGCACGTCGCGGGGGACGGTAATTTCCGCGGTGACCCGGCGCCCGCGGCCCTTCAGGGAATTCACGGAGGAGGTGCGTTTCTCGGTGTCGAAGTTGCCGGATAGCAGGTAGTGGCGCATCTTCGGGAACTGCTCGCGGATCCACTCGCAGGCGAAGAAGGTCGCCTTGCTGGTCATGTTCTGGCCAGCGGCGTCGCCGGTGCTGTAGTCGAAGCGGGTAAACACCATGTTGTGGGCAATATAGTGCTCGATCTCGTTGAGCTTGCCTATTGAGGTGGTGCTCTCTGCCACCTCCTTGATGGCGGCGAAGTTCTCCACCAGCCATTCGTTGAAATCGCGGGCATCGCGGGCATCCCTGAAGACGAAACAGGGCGCGCGCTGCATGGCCTCGCCGCAGACCGTGGTCTTCACGCCGCCACTTTCGCGGATCACTTTCATGCCGCGGTTGTAGCTGGCCAGCATGGTGCCCTCGACGGTAGCCATCGGCACATAGAACTCGCCGCTGGCGTGCTCACCGTCGATCAGCAGCGGGCCGGCCAGGCCGACAGGGACCTGGACTGCGCCGAACATGTTTTCGATGTTGCCGGCCATCACCTCGGGATCGACGGAGAACTCGCGCGTGTGGTGCAGCTTTGCCGGTGTTTTCGCTTCGATGAAGGCCTGGCGTTCGGCGATGACATCGCGGCTGTAGTCGTTGTCGCTGCTGCGTGGAATCCTGTTATTGGTCATGGCATGGTCCTCGGAAAATCATGAAGAGTAGGAAAAACGCTGTCCTGGCGCAAGCGAGGCGCAAGAGCCCGGTTTCGGCAGTCGGGCGATGGCAGTGCCGGGCTCAGGCGGTGGATTGCTCCAGGTGCTGCTCGATGACCCGCAGAAAATCGCGTCCATACTTGTCGCGCTTGCGTTCGCCCACGCCGCTGAGGCGGCCAAAGGCATCGATGTCGCGCGGCAGCAGGGCGCACATCTCCTGCAGGGTGCGGTCGTGGAAAATGATGTAGGGCGGTATGCCCTGGGTTTCCGCCAGCGCCCGGCGGCACTCGCGCAGAGCCTCCCAGAGCGTGACATCGACCTCGTCAGGCAGGGGCTGGCGGGTCTGCTGGCGGGTCGCCTTGCGGGCGATGTCCTTGCGCAGTTGCAGGGTCTGCTCGCCCTTGAGCAGGGCGCGGCACTTGTCCTGCAGGCGCAGGGCGCCAAAACGTTCAAGGTCCGCGGTCAGGTAGCCGCCCGCCACCAGTTGCCGGAATACCGAACGCCACTGGTGGTTGTCCAGTGCCTTGCCGACGCCGAAAGTAGGCAGGCAGTGGTGGTCGTACTGGAAAATGCGATCGTTCTCGATTCCGCGCAGGACTTCGATCAGGTGGTTGACGCCGAAGCGCTGGCCGGTGCGATAGACCGCGCTCAGGGCCATGCGCGCTGCCTCGGTGCCATCCCAGGTGGGCACCGGCTCCAGGCAGGTGTCACAATTGCCGCAGGGTGCGGGCAGATCATCGCCGAAGTAGTGCAGCAGGGCCTGGCGTCTGCAGCTGGTGATTTCGCAGAGGCCGAGCATGGCGTTGAGTCGCTGCTGCTCAGCACGCTTGTGCTCGGCGCTGCCCTCGGAGCTGTCCATCATCTGGCGCAGCTTGAGGACATCCTGCAGCCCGTAGACCAGCCAGGCGTCCGCGGGCAGGCCATCGCGGCCGGCGCGACCGGTTTCCTGGTAATAGGCTTCAATGGTCTTGGGCAGGTCCAGGTGGGCGACGAAGCGCACATCCGGCTTGTCGATACCCATGCCGAAGGCGATGGTGGCGACCATGATCACCGCGTCCTCGCGCAGAAAGCGGGACTGGTGGCTGCTGCGCAGGGCCGCCGGCAGGCCGGCGTGGTAGGGCAGGGCGTTGTACCCTTCCTGCTGCAACCAGAGCGCGGTTTCCTCCACCTTCTTGCGCGACAGGCAGTAGACAATGCCGGCATCCCGCGGGTGCTCCGCTTTCAGGAAGCCGAGCAGCTGCTGTTTCGGGTTCTGCTTCAGGGCAATGCGATAGCGGATGTTGGGCCGGTCGAAGCCGGCAATGAATTTCTCCGCGTCCTCCAGGTCCAGCCGGGTGATGATCTCCTGGCGGGTGCGGGCATCCGCGGTAGCGGTGAGCGCTATGCGCGGCACCGCGGGGAAGCGTTCGTGCAGGAGGCTCAGCTGCAGGTAGTCGGCGCGAAAATCGTGGCCCCACTGGGATACGCAGTGGGCTTCGTCGATGGCGAACAGGGCAATGTCTGCACGTTCCAGCAGCGCCAGCATGCGGCCCTGCACCAGTCGTTCGGGGGCGATATAGAGCAGATCCAGCTGCCCCTGCACCAGGGCCTGTTCCACGCCCTGGGCGGTGGCCGGGTCGAGGCTGGAGTTGAGGTAGGCGGCGCGCACGCCAAGTTCCCGCAGGGCATCCACCTGGTCCTGCATCAGGGCGATGAGTGGCGAAATGACGATGCCACAGCCGGGACGCACCAGTGCCGGCACCTGGTAGCAGAGGGATTTGCCGCCGCCCGTGGGCATCAGCACCAGGGCGTCCTGGCCATCGACCAGGCGCTGGACGACTGCTTCCTGCAGGGGACGAAAGGCGGGATAACCGAAAACGGTCTGGAGTACGGTGAGGGCAGAAGTCATGGCCGGGGAGTATACCTCAGGCCGGCCCTGAATCCGTTGGTCTTCTCAGTGCAATAACGCTGCGATGAGTTCGTTGCGCAGCTCGCGGGGGTCTACTACCCGGTCAAAGGCCATGGCATCGGCTCCGGCCCAGGCGCCACTCTGGTGGGCGGCAAGCGCCTCGGTGGTGCCGCTATCGGCGCCAGTGGCCGCTGCTGCACCCAGGGCCGGAATCCCGCCCAGGCTGACACCGGGCAGGGCCAGGCTTACCACTTGCCGGTCCCCGGGGTTCATGCCCATGACCGAGCTGCCGAAGCCGAAGGCCTTGCGCAGGGTGACAACCACCTTGTACCCGCGGTAGTGGCGCTGGGCCCGGAACATGTTGGCCGCGGCGCGGAGTACGCCGGAACGTTCTGCGGCGGGACCCGGCATCACCCCGGGGTTGTCTATCAGGGAGACCAGCGGCAGGCTGAAACGGTGGGCCAGGTCGATAAAATGGGTGGCCTTGTCTGCAGCCTGGCGGGTGATGGCTCCCGCCTCGACGGCCGGCTGGTTGGCGATCAGCAGACAGCTGCGGCCGCCGATGCGGGCGAGGGCGGCAATGAGGGTGCGGCCGTAGTCTGGCTGCAGCTCCAGCAGACTGCCGCTATCCACCAGTTCCGCCAGCACCCGGCGCATGTCGTAGGGTTGGGCCACGGCCGGAGGGATGATGTCCAGCAGGGCGTCCACCGGGCGCGGCGCCGCTGCGGCTGGATCCGCGCCGGTGCCCGCGGTGTTGTCGGGCTCCGCCAGCAGCTCCAGGAAGCGCCGCGCCAGACTGAAACACTCGGCTTCGCTGCTGCAGCGCTGGTGGGCGACGCCGCTGTCGCGGGTGTGCAGCAGGGCAGAGCCCAGCGCTTCGGCGCTGGTGTCGATACCCATGGCGGCCTTGACCAGCGGCGGGCCGGCACTGAACAGGGAGCTGCCCTCGGCCATGATCACCAGGTCGGCGAACATGGCCGCAAGTGCACCGTGACCGGCGGAAGTGCCGAGTACAATGGCGACAATGGGTGCCCGACCCTGCAGGTCGGCGAGCAGTTGCAGGTCGCCGGGGGCGTGGGGATAGCGCTCGTCCTGGTTGCTGGCCCGTTCGCCGGCGCCGTCCAGCAACACCAGCAAGGGATAGCCCTGTTCCAGTGCCAGTCGCACAAGGCGCGCCCGCTTGGCTGCATTGGGATGACCGATGGAACCGCCCTGAACCGTAAAATCCTCCGCCAGAATGACGCCGGTCCTGCCGTCAATACGCAGGGTCCCGGCGACCAGGCCGTCAGCGGGCACGGCCGGCCGTCCCCCCGGGTGCTGGCCGCCCGCCAGGGCGCCGTACTCGCGGAAGCTGCCGGGGTCGGCCAGGGCTGCAACACGTTCCCGCGCGGTGAGTCGTCCGCGCTGATGCTGGCGAGCGATGCGTTCTTCTCCACCCATGGCGGTGGCACTGTCCTGGCGCTTGCGCAACTCGGCCAGCAAGGCATCCCAGTGGTTGCGGTATCCGCTCATGGCTGCGCCTATGCTGCCGAGGAGGCCTGCGCCTGCGGTGCCTCCAGGCCAAACGCGGCCCACTCGGGTTCCGCCATGCAGGCGGTGAAGCGGGCGAAATTCCACGGCCAGCTCGAGGGAATGCCCTCGGCATCCAGATACCAGCTGACACAGCCCCCGCGGTACCAGACCGTGTTCTTGGCCGCCGCGATGCGCTCGGTTTCGAAGGTCTCCATGGCTTCGAAGCTGGGGGCGATTTCCGTGCAGTCCCCTGCTCGCAGCCGTGCCATCAGCTGGGCGATATAGCCCCACTGGTGCTCGGCAATGTCAATCAGCGAGAAATTGCCTACCGGTCCGTTGGGACCGTTGAGCATGAACAGGTTCGGAAAGTCAGGCATGGTCACCGCCAGGTAGGCCTTGGGGCGATCGGCCCAGAAGTCTTCCAGGGCCGCCCCGTTGCGACCATTGATGCTCATCGGGCGCATGAAGTGGTCGGCGTGGAAGCCGGTGGCATAGACGATCACATCCAGTTCGTGCAGTTCCCCGTCTTCGGTGCGGATGCCCTGCGGCTCGATCCGCTGGATGCCATTGCGCACCAGCCGGCACTGCGGGTGCTGGATCGCCTGGTAGTAATCGGGCGAGAAAATCAGGCGCTTGCACAGGGGGGCGTGGTCGGGCCGCAGTTGCTCCCGCAGATCGGGGTCGGTTACGGACTGTTCCAGATTGTCGAGGCAGGCCCGGGCCATGGCTTTGGCGGGCTCTGATTCCATGTCGGTAATGGCCTGGGTGTAGGCCTCGACGGCGGCCATGTACTCTTCCACATTCATCGCTGCAGCCAGTGCCTCCGGGTCCTGGAAGGCAGCCCGCTCCTCCTCGCTGAAGACCCCATTCTCCACAGGCATGATCCACTGCGGAGTACGCTGGTAGTGCTCCAGCAGCGCCGCCTTGCCGGCGAGCGCCGAGATGATCTGGACCCCGGTAGAGCCGTTGCCGATGATGCCGATGCGCTTGCCCTCCAGGGCCACGCTGTGGTCCCAGCGGGCGCTGTGGAACAGAGCGCCCCGGAAGCTTTCCGCCCCGGCGATGTCCGGATAGCGGGGGTGGTGGAGGACACCGGTGGCGGCGATGAGGATATCGGCGCTGTCGCGGTGGCCGCTGCTGAATTCCACCTCCCAGCGGCCCTCGCGATAGTCCGCCCGGGTGGCTTCCTCACCGAAGCGGGTCAGCTTGTCGACACCGTATTTGCCGGCAGTGCGCTCGAAATAGGCCTGGATTTCCCGGCCCGGCGGCAGGTGCCGGCTCCAGTCCGGATTGCGTTCGAAACTGTAGGTATAAAAGTGGGAGGGCACGTCGCAGGTCAGGCCTGGATAGGTATTGTCGCGCCAGGTCCCGCCGACCCGGTCTGCCTTTTCGTAGAGGGTGATGTCGGTATAGCCCTCTTCCTGCAGGCGGATGCCGGCAAGAATACCGGCCATGCCGGCGCCGAGAACGATGATACGGGGTTGGCTGGCAGACATTGATCTGGCTCCTGGTTGCGGTGAACAGGGCGACAGCTTACGGGACCTCACGGCTTTCAAGCATAGCAATTATGTTCAATGACAGGGCAATATTGTTAGAATTGCCCGACCCGGAGCCCAGGTGTACAGCCCCTTGAACCAGCCAACCCGACAGCGCGCTCCCGGACTGAGTGAGCAGGATGCGCCCGCAGCCACCAGCGCGACCTTTGCCCCGCTGGTCGCCCTGTTGCTGACGGAACTGGAATCCTGCGGCCAGGCCGACGGCCTGCGCCAGCCGCCGCTTACGCTGGCGGGATTCACCCGCTGGTATCTCGAGGTGGTGCAGCGTCTCGAAGCGCATCTCGCCGGGGGGGACAACCATGCGCCGATGGCGCGGGAGGAGGTGGAGCTGATGTGCCGCTGCGCCCTCTCGGCCGCTGATCTGCGCGAGGCCATTCTGATCTGCGAGCGTTTTGCCCGCATGTTGCATCCGCGTGCGGGGCTGGTCCGCCTGGAGATCACGGGCGCGCGGGCCAGTTTTCGGCTGGATTCCCTGCGCGGCCAGCCGAGTACCGCCGGCAGCCTGGTGGATATCACCGGCCTGTTTGCCTTCCTGCAACTGTTCCAGTGGCTCCTCGGGCGGGAACTGCCACTGCAACAGGTGCGTATCGGTCCCATCCGGCGCCAGGATGTGTTGCCGTTCCTGCGTCTGTTCCGCGCCCCGGTACTCGCCGGCGGAGACGATTATGCGCTGGATTTCGATGCCGCGGCGCTGGCCCTGCCGGTGGTGCGCAGCCCCGGTGAGTTCAGTGCGTTCTTTCACAGTTTTCCCTGTGCCGTCTTCGGTGCCCGTGCCCACAGCCTGCCGGACCAGGTCGGCGCACTTCTGGCCGCCGCGCTGCGCCACGGCACGCCGCTACCGGGTCAGGCACAGCTGGCGCGGGACCTGGGGCTGCCGCTCTCCACATTCCGGCGGCGCCTGCGGCAGGGGGGCTGCAGTTACCGCGTGCTGCGGGAAGCCGCGCTGCGCAATGCAGCCTGTGAAGCACTGTCAGAGCCCGGGCGTCGTATTGGCGATATTGCTGCCAGCCTTGGTTTTGCCGACAGCGGCACGTTTCGTCGCGCTTTCGTGCAGTGGTTCGGCATGGCGCCGGGCAGGTGGCGGGAGCGGGCACTCGGGGCCGGCGAAAATAAACATTGACGGATTGTCGAACGGCTGTATACTCTGACCCTGCTTGAACGTTTTACACCTATTTATGTATACCATTTCGAAGTCACGCAGTTAGTACCTCGTCCCTGATTTCATAAGTAATTGCATACCTCAAGCCCGACCGCCTTCCCCGGAAGGTTCTATCTATACCTGAAATACAGGAACGTAACATGGCTACCAGCACCGGCACCGTAAAATGGTTTAACGAAACAAAAGGCTTTGGCTTCATTGAGCAGGAATCAGGCCCGGACGTGTTTGCGCACTTCAGCGCGATCTCCGGTTCAGGCTTCAAGACTCTGATCGAAGGCCAGAAAGTTGAGTTCAACGTCACACAGGGCCAGAAAGGCCCGCAGGCAGAAAACATCGTCGTCGTCTAAGACGCCGCAGTTTTCTGACAAGGCCCCCCGGTGGAGACACCGCGGGGCTTTTTTTGTGTCCGCAGTTCCGGTGACATGGTTCAACATGCTTTCCCCGCCAGTTTGCGCGCAGGGAGTCACCTTATTATGGTGAGGCTTCCTTTGCGCCGGAGGCTGCATGGCTACAAGACACCTGGATCAACTGCATCATCCGGCCGTGCCTCGCGCCGCTCTGAGCGGCTGCCGCCGATTCCTGCTGCTGGCGCTGCTGGCTCTGATGCCGCCCTTTTTGTCACAGGCCGAGGCCGAGGGCTACAGCGAGCAGCGCGCGCCCTGTAGTCATCACCAGCCGTCGCGGCAGCCATTCTTTGGCGACCTTCATGTCCATACCCGGTATTCCCTGGATGCCAGCACCCAGGGCACGCGCGCGTCGCCGGCAGATGCCTACCGTTTTGCCCGGGGCGAGCGTATTGGCATCCAGCCCTGGGACGAATCCGGCCAGCCCGCGCGCAGCCTGCAGCTGCGCCGGCCGCTGGATTTCGCCATGGTGTCCGACCACGCCGAGCTGATCGGCGAGGTGCACATGTGTACCGATCCGCAAGTCTCCGGCTACGGCAGCTGGCAGTGCCGCTTCTATCGGGCCTGGCCCCGCGGCGCCTACTACCTGTTCAATTACATGGCGGCCATGCGCGCCTCCCACCTGGGCATGTGCGGCGACGATGGTGAGCGCTGCTTGACCGCGGCCCTGGCGCCCTGGCAGGAGATGCAGGACGCTGCCGAAAGTCACTACGACCGCTCCAGCGACTGCAGTTTCACCACCTTTGTCGGCTATGAGTGGACCGGCGTACAGGCGAAGTCCGGTGGCAACCTGCATCGCAATGTGGTGTTTCGCAATGGTGTCGTGCCGGCGCTGCCGGCGAGCTATATCGACGCACCCGGGGAGACCCTGTTGTGGGATGCCCTGGAGTCAGAATGTATCGATGCCGACGGTGACTGTGACGTCCTGGTGATTCCCCACAACTCGAACCTCAGCGCAGGCCACATGTTCAGCGAGCAGCTGGCCGATGGCAGTCCAGTGGATGCGGCCTACGCCCGGCGGCGCCAGCGCATGGAACCGCTGGCGGAAATCATGCAGCACAAGGGCGCATCGGAGTGTTTTTTTGCCCCGGACATCAGCCGCGATGAGCTGTGTGCGTTCGAGCAGTTGCCGCGGGACAATATTGCCGGCTTCAGTAACACTCCCACTGCGAGGACCGGTTTCCTGCGGGAAACCTGGCAGCAGGGCCTGGCGCTGGAGGCGGCGCTGGGTGCCAACCCTTTCCGCTTCGGCGTCATCGCCAGCACCGATACCCACCTGGGGGCGCCAGGTGCGGTGGAGGAAGATCGCTTCCTGGGTCACGGTGGTGCCGGGGTGCCGGCATTGAAGGCCGTACCGCCCGGGCTGCCCGACAAGCTTGAGTACAACCCCGGCGGCCTCGCCGTGGTCTGGGCCGAGGAAAATTCCCGCGATGCACTGTTCGCCGCCATGCAGCGGCGGGAGGCCTATGGTACCAGCGGACCGCGAATCGTCACCCGCCTGTTTGCGGGCTGGGATCTCGACCCCGGGCTGTGTACAGCGCCGGACCAGATCGAGCGCGCCTACGCCAGTGCGGTGCCGATGGGCTCGGAACTGGGGCCGGCGCCGGCCGGCAGCGCCCTGCGCCTGCTGGTGGCAGCGCAGCAGGATGCGGGCACCCGCGACCGTCCCGGCATGCCGCTGCAGAAAATCCAGGTGATCAAGGGCTGGCTGGACAGTGACGGCAACAACCGCGAAAAGGTAGTGGATGTCGTCGGCGATGCGGTCACTCGCGGCCGCGTCGACCTGGGCACCTGCGCCACCGCCGGCGCCGGCCACAGCCGGCTCTGCAACGTCTGGGAAGACCCGGATTTTGATCCGGCCCAGCGCGCATTTTATTACACCCGGGTAGTGGAGAACCCCAGCTGCCGCTGGAGTCAGCGCCAGTGCCTGGCTGGAGGCGTCGACTGCGAGCGGCCGGAGACCATTGGCAAGGGCTTCGAAGGCTGCTGCGCGGCCGGGCACCGGCCGCTGGTGCAGGAGCGCGCCTGGACCTCACCGGTCTGGTATCAGCCCTAGGGAACCTCTGATTCAGAGATTCCCTAGCACCTCTTGTGCATAGGCCAGCGCCTCGGCCGCGGCGACCCGGGTGCGGTAGCCCTCGAGGAATAGCTTGCCGGCCACGGTGCCGTCCGGCGCCACCACGATCATCCCGGGGTGGGGGATGCCGTAGTGCTCGTCGCCCGGGCGGTAGTCCTCGTGCAGAATCCCGAGGGTCTTGAAGCTGAGCGCTTCCACATCCGCCAACAGGGGTATGCTGATCCCGTGCTGGCGGGCAAACGCCGCCTGCGCTGCCGGACTGTCGTAGGTGATCGCCACCAGGCCGATACCGGCAGCGTCGAAGTCGGCCTTGTACTCCTGCAGCTGGCGCAGTTCCGCCATGCAGTAGGGGCACCAGACCAGGGATCGGCTCGCTACCAGCACCGTCCCGCGGGGGCCCGCGAAGCTGTCGAGCAGCCTGATTTGCCGCTCCTCGTGCAGGGCCCGCAGGCCAGGGAAATGCGAACCGACTGCCGGCCCCAGCGATTGCTGTGGCTGCCTGGCCGAGACAAACATGTCTGCGGTGAGCTGTTCCACCACGGCGTCCCGCAGGGGGCCGCGCAGGCTGTAGAGGGCGCCGGCGGCAACCAGCACGACCGCGGTGGCGATGATGAGAAAGCGTTGCACGTGTGCGCTCCTGTGGCCGCTGTTGGCGACAGTGTAGCGTCAACGGTCTTGCCGCGCTGGCATGGATGACTTGTCGGCTGCCGCGTGTTGCAAGTAAGCTCGTGTGTTTGGCAGCTGTTGCCCCCTGGAACCCCTTGCATGATCGACCAGCTTCTGATTTCCGGCCTGTTCCTGTGGCTTCTGGGTTGCCTGATTTTCAGTGACTGGGCGGCATCGAAAATTTTCCTCGGGACCATGCTGGCGGCCTATTTCCTGGGCCTGGTGGAAACGTCACAGGTGCTGGAGAAGGCATCCAATTCCGGCCTGATTACCCTGATCCTGTTACTGCTGGTATCCATAGGGCTGGAGAAGCTGTCCTGGCTCAACAGTCTCTCGGGGCGGCTGATTTCCCCCAGCTATACCCTCAGCCTGCTGCGGCTGGGTGGGGTCACCGCGGTGTTCTCCGCCTTCGTCAACAATACGGCAGTGGTGGCTACCCTGGCCACGACCGTGCGCGCCAACCGCCATCATCCGGCCTCGCGGCTGCTGATACCCCTGTCCTATGCGGCGATCCTGGGCGGTACCATGACCCTGATCGGGACCTCGACCAACCTGATCGTCAGCAGCTTTCTTGAAGACGCGACCGGCAAGGGGCTCGCCTTTTTCGACTTTTTCCCCATCGGTGCGGCGGCGGTTGTCGTGGGGCTTGTGGTGCTGCTGCTGTCAGCGCGCTTGCTGCCCCGCGCCAGTGCCGAGAAGATGCAGGTGGCAGAGTACGTGGTCGAGGTGGAGGTGGGCCCCGGGTCCAGCCTGATTGGCAGGAGCATTGCCGACAATCGTCTGCGCGACCTCGATGCCCTGTTCCTGGTCGAGATCGTTCGCGATGAACACCTGATTTCGCCGGTGGCGCCCACCGAATTCATCGAAGCCGGAGACAAATTGATTTTCTCCGGCGACATCACCCAGGTCGCCGCCCTGGACGCTTTCGATGGCCTGCGCCTGTTTGCGGTGGAGGAGGGACTGCTGCGGGAGAACATGATGGAAGTCATTGTCATGCCCAATGCGTCGATCGAGGGCAAGACCATCAAGGAGTCCGGCTTCCGCTCCCTCTTTGACGCCGCAGTGGTCGGTATGCGCCGGGGCGGCAAGCGCCTGTCGGGCAAGCTCGGCAATATCACCATACAGGCCGGCGACAACCTGATGCTGGCAACTGGCCCCGATTTCAACGAGCGCAAGAACCTCGACAAGAACTTTGTGGTGGTGGATGACGCGGTCGCTGGTTCCAATACCACAGCCCTGCAGAACTGGTGTGTGAGCCTGCTGCTGGCGGGTGTCGTGCTGCTGGCGGCGCTGGAAGTCGTGCCCCTGATCAAGGGGCTGGCCCTGCTGCTGGTGAGCATGCTGGGGCTGCGCCTGGTGCGCGGCTCCGAGTTGCGCCGGCGTTTTCCGTTCGAGATCTGGCTGATCATTGCCTCGGCCCTGACCCTGTCCCAGGCGCTGACCAATACCGGTCTGGTGGCCACCCTGGCCCTGACACTGGAGGACAATCTTGTTGCCGTCGGCCCCTGGGTGGCCATGGCGGGTATTTACCTGGCTACCTTGCTGCTTACCGAGCTGATGACCAACAATGCCGCCGCGGCCCTCAGTTTCCCGATTGCCTTCGGGCTGGCCGAGAGCCTGGGGGTGAGCCCGATGCCCTTTGTGATGGCGGTCGCCTACGGGGCCAGCGCGAGTTTCCTGACCCCGTACGGCTACACCACCAATCTCATGGTGCAGAACCTCGGTGGCTACAGCATGCGGGACTATTTCCGCAGCGGCCTGCCGGTGTCCATCGCCTATTCGGCGGTGGTGCTGTGGCTGCTGCCGCGGGTATTTCCCTTCTAGCGTCGGTCAATGCTCAGTTGCGGTGGGGCGCCAGTTGTCGTGGGTATAGAACTGTGAGTACCACTTGCGGAACTTGGCGAAGGGGCCATCGTTGTCGCACAGCAGCGGTTTCTCGAAATACTGCTTGTGGGCCCAGATGATGCGGTCCTCTTCCATCTGCCGGTAGATATCCTTGACGATGGCATCGGCGACGCCGCCCACCGGTTCCTTGCCGTCGACCTTCTTCTGGATAAAGGCGTAGAAGGCCCTGGAGTTTTCGCTGTCCACGGGGGTCAGGTTGGCCATCAGGACCGTGTCGCAGATGCCGCTGAAACGCACTGTTGCCTGCCCCGGCCCGGTACTCTTGTTGGCGATGATGCCGGTGACTTCACCGCGGGGTGTGGCCATTTTGCTGACCAGCCTGCCCGAACGGTAGACCCCGTCGAACTCCATGATGTCCGGTGTGGGAATATTCTGGGTGCCGTGCACATAGAGGAAGTGGGCGGGGTCCACCGCGTTCTCGCCGATTTCCTGCATGTGGGTACCGATGTCCCAGGTGTGGATCTTGAAGCTGCCCCACTCATCGTTGTCGGCGGCCGCTTCGGGAATTGCCTCCGGCTCAAAGTACGGTTCCGCGCCTTCCGGGTGGTACCACACATAGATCACCTGGTTGAGTTCGCGCACGTGCCAGGGCCGAATTACCTGTTCGCCGCGAGCGATCTTCGGCGGCAGGTTGTTGGCGTAGGGCACATCCGTGCACTGACCGTCGCCGTTGTAGGCCCAACCGTGGAACGGGCAGACAATGGAGTCGCCGCGCACCTCGGAGCCGCCGCCGGCCTGGCCGCGGATGCCGTAGCCGAGGTGGGCGCCCATGTGTGGGCAGTAGGCGTCGAGGACCTTCGCCTCGCCGCTCTCGGTGCGGAACAGTACCAGGTCGGTGGCGAAGTAGCGCAGGGGCATGGACGCAGCCACCGCGAGGTCGTGCGAGTAGGCGACCTGGAACCAGCCGAGGGGAATTGGCATGGGAATACGTTGACTCATGGTGGGACACTCCCTGTAACGATCGTTGCGGTATTCGTGTGTACTCTACGGCAGGCCCTGAATGATTGGTATGACTTGCAATTTCCTGACGAAACGTTACCGGAGTAAATAATTATACCCGGGCGGCTATTCGGCGCTGCATGGCCGCCAGCGGCCACTGCCACGGACCAGCCGCAGTTGACCCTGCGGGCCGCTGCTGCCTAAGCTGCCGCTCTTTCTTCATACCGTCTATCGAGGGCAGACACATGAGATTGCAGGACAAGGTTGCGATTATTACCGGAGCGGGACAGGGTATCGGTGCAGCCACCGCCCTGCGCTTTGCGGAAGAGGGCGCCGCAGTCGTGCTGGCTGCGCGCAGCGAGGACAAGCTCGCCGCGGTCGCTGCCACGATTACGGCGGTGGGCGGACGCGCCCTGGTCTGCCCCACCGACATCGCCGACGAAGACGCAGTGCGCGCACTGGTGGAAAAGACGGTAGCAACCTATGGGCGCCTCGATATCGTGGTCAACAATGCCGTGCTGATGGTGCCGGGCATGCTGGCCAATCACGATACCAAAGCGTGGCGGCAGAACTTCATTGTCTCCCTGGACGGCGCCATGTTCCTGATGCGAGAGGCCTATCCCCAGCTCAAGGCGAACCGCGGCGCGGTAGTGAATGTGTCTTCGGTCTGTGGCCTGCGCGGCTCTCCGGCCACGGCGGGCTACAGCGCCGCCAAGTCGGCGATGCTGGGCCTGTCGCGCAACGCGGCAATGGAGTGGGGCAAAAAGGGGATCCGGGTCAACACCGTCATTCCCGGCGCTTTCATGACGCCGCCCACGGCGGCAGTGCTGCCGGACGACGCCTCGCGCGAGGCCACGGCAAAGTCCATCCCCATCGGCCGCATTGGCGATCCGCGGGAGTGCGCCAATGCCATCCTGTTCCTCGCCAGCGAGGAGGCCTCCTACATCACCGGTGCGGAACTGGTGGTAGACGGTGGCCGGGTGGCGGAGCTGAACGCCGGCACGGCGAGCTGGGAGTAGGGTGATGACAGACGAGAGCCTGCTGCGGCGCCTGGACCGGCTGGAGTCGCTGGACGAAATACGGCAGCTGGTCGCCAAGTACTCCCTGTCCCTGGACATGCGCGACCTGGACGCCCACGTCAATCTGTTCGCGGCGGACATCCGCGTCAGCCGTGAGAAAGTCGGCCGCAGCCACTTGAAGCGCTGGCTGGACGATACCCTGCGCCTGCAGTTCACCGGCACTTCGCACCATGTCGGCAATCACATCATTGAGTTCGATGATCCGGACCACGCCCACGGCGTGGTCTACTCCAAGAACGAGCACGAAACCGGCGACCAGTGGGTGATCATGCAGATGCTGTACTGGGACAACTACGAGCGGATTGACGGGCGCTGGTACTTCCGCCGTCGGCTGCCCTGCTACTGGTACGCCACTGACCTCAACAGTCCGCCCATCGGCGAGCACAAGATGCGCTGGCCCGACCGGGAGGCCTACGATGGCGCCTACCACGATCTGTGGCCCTCCTGGGCGGATTTCTGGGCCCATCCGCCGACCGCGGATGAACCCGAGGTGGCCGCGCCGGCGCCGCTGGAAGAGTTTCTCGCCACCATGCGCCGCGGCGCCCCCGAGCCGCGCATCCGCGTGCGCTGACACCTGTTACCCGATCGAGGATTACCACTGCTATGGATCTCCTGACACCACTGGAACTCGGCCACCTGCACTTGCGCAACCGTATTGTGATGGCCCCCATGACCCGCAGCCGCGCCGGCACCGATGCCGTGCCGACCGCGTTGATGACCGAGTACTACCGCCAGCGCGCCAGTGCCGGCATGATCATCAGCGAAGGGGTGGCGCCCAGTGCCAACGGCCTCGGCTACTGCCGCACGCCGGGTATCTACACCGCGGAACAGGTGGCGGCCTGGGGCGAGGTCACCGCCGCGGTACACGCCGCGGGCGGCTGTATTGTCGCGCAGATCATGCACGTGGGCCGGGTCGCCAGCCACTACAACAAACCCGCCGGTGCCGAGACCGTGGCGCCGTCCGCGATCACCGCCAAGGCCGAAATGTACACGGATGAGGCGGGCATGCAGCCCATGGACCCGCCCCGGGCGCTGGCGCTGGAGGAGATTGCCGGTGTTGTCGAGGAGTACCGCCAGGCCACGGCGAACGCCCTTGCCGCCGGCTTCGACGGTGTCGAGCTGCACTGTACCAGCGGCTACCTGCCGGCCCAGTTCCTGTCCACCGGCAGCAACCGGCGCACGGATGCCTACGGCGGTTCGGTCGCCAATCGCGCGCGCTTTGTGCTGGAAGTGCTGGAGGCCATGACTGCCGAGGCCGGCGCCGGTCGGGTGGGCATGCGGATTTGCCCGGACAACGGTTTCAATGACCTGTCCGATGACAACCCGGAAGAAACCTTTGACTACCTGCTGGCGGCAGCGGCGAGGCTCGATCTGGCCTGGCTGCACGTGATCCGCATGCCCGCGGGCCGGGTCGACAACCTGGCGCTGGGTCAGCGCTATTTTGCCGACCGGCTGATTGCCAACGAAAGCTACAAGCTTGAGGAAGCCGAGCAGGCAGTAGCCTCAGGAGCGGTGGCGGCGGTGTCCTTCGGGCGACCGTTTATCGCCAATCCGGACCTGGTGGAGCGCTGGCAGCAGCGCCTGCCGCTGGCGAGGTTCGATCCCGGGACGCTGTACATGCCCGGCCCGGAGGGCTACACCAGCTATCCGGCTGCCGCCGCCGAGCCTGGCGCGTAGGAGCGTACTGGCCCCGGCCACCCTCTCTGTCCGCTGT
>TARA_R110002110_G_scaffold198675_5_pt1 | contig 32540 bp, 25 predicted proteins | sample TARA_R110002110 | Tara Oceans TARA_R110002110 (sample SAMEA4397330) | marine metagenome | biome: Polar Biome; feature: [SRF] surface water layer (ENVO:00010504); material: water (ENVO:00002006), including particulate matter (ENVO:01000060) such as... | depth 5 m | reverse complement strand
GGGGAAAATGCCATATTCGAATTTTCAGAGCATTTATTAGATTCAGACAACGAACCAAAATTATTAGGCGAAGGTTTGGTGGACTATGTAAACTACCTTGCTACAAACCCCGTGGACCAACTAGGCTTACACACAGGTTTTCCTCAATACGACGCAGCAATAGGAGGAGGATTAAGACCTGGAACTGTCAATGTTATTGGGGCTCGCCCAAAAGTGGGTAAAACTCTTTTAGCAAGTAACATGGGATACCATTTAGCGGCTAATGAAAAAATTCCTATCTTGAATATGGATACGGAAATGCAATTGGAAGACCATCAACACAGAACATTGGCAATGACATCCGATTGTTATATTTATGATATAGAAACTGGTAAATTTGCACAAAAACCAGGATATCGCAAAAAGGTTATGGATGCTTCCCGCAAAATAGAAGATGGAAAGATACCATATTATCATCGCTCAATAGCAAGTATTCCGTTTGAAGAACAATTGGCTATTATGAGAAGATGGTTGGTTAAGAAGGTAGGATTTGATAATGAAGGCAAAGCGAAGCCGTGTGCTATTATTTATGACTATCTAAAATTAATGACATCAGAAAGTATTGATAAGAATTTAGCAGAATTTCAGGCGCTAGGATTTATGATGACTAGTCTGCATAATTTTGCAGTAAAATACAAACTTCCCATTTTGTTATTTATACAGTTAAATAGAGACGGTATTAATAGGGAGGGAACAGATACGGCAAGCGGTTCAGATAGAGTCATTTGGTTATGTTCAAACTTTACAATATTTAAACTAAAATCTGATGAAGAAACCGCCGCAGATGGCCCTCATGTGGGCAATAGAAAATTGGTGCCCGTTGTAGCTAGACACGGTTCTAGCTTAGCAGACGGAGATTATATTAACTGTTTTATGAAGGGTAGTACTTCTAGTATTATTGAGGGCAAGAGAAAATTTGAAGCTTCAAAACAAGACAACAAATCATTCTAGTGTCAAACAAATTGAAACAAAAATTGTAGCTAATTTTACCAAAATCATAGACCATTTTCAATTAGACCTAGAAGAAAGCTCAAGGTTTTATGTTGGGGCCTGCCCAATTCATAACGGGGATAATCCAACCGCATTCAATTTTTATCATCAGGGAGAATCATACGCAGGTAATTGGCAGTGCCATACTCAACAGTGTGAAAAGACCTTTGTTAGTTCGTCAGTCGGATTAATAAGAGGTCTTTTGTCTAAGTCTAGATTGAAATGGGAAGTACCAGGAAACGAAATAGTTTCATTTGCAGACACATTGAATTGGTGTGAAGATTTTTTTGGGTGTAAAGTATCAAAAGAAATTGATATATATTCAGAAGATGATAATTTGACCAGATGTATTAATTATGCATATAAAGGCATTAAAATTCCGTACAGCTTCAAAATTTCCTCCCAGGCATTTAGAGACAAGGTGCAAATTCCAAGCACCTATTTTGTCAATCGAGGATTTAGTCCACAAACAATGGATACATTTGGCGTGGGCTTATGCTCTGCTCCAGGGAAACCCATGAATAACAGGGCAGTTGTTCCTATATATGATATTAATGGTCAAAATGTCATCGCATGTACTGGTCGTAGTATTTACGAACGGTGTAAATTATGCAAAGGATACCATAGTAATCTAATGCCTTGCCCCAATCCTAAATATGCTAGAAAATTAAGTAAGTGGAATCATTCTCCTAATTTTCCCGGCCAATATATGCTATACAATTATCACAATGCTATTTCAGAAATAAAAAAGAGTGGTACGGCCATCTTAGTTGAAGGATGCCCAAATGTTTGGAGACTATGGGAAGCTGGATTTAAAACAGCTTTGGCATCTTTTGGTTCTAAATTTAGCGAACATCAAAAAAAACTACTAGACACTACCGGGGCAACCACTATAGTAATAGTACCAGACGTAGATAAGGCTGGTTCAAAAATGGTAGAAACGGTTAAAAAACAGTGTCAACACAGTTACAATATTTATGTAATTAAACCGGATTATGAAGATGATATAGCAGAATGCGATATCAAAAAAGTACAAAGTTTAGTCAGACCAGCAATAGAGAGATTTAATAGTGGAAACTAAAATTTTAGGACTAAGTGGTAAAAAGCAATCTGGTAAGAATACATCTGCCAATTTTATACTAGGTCAGTTTATGAAAAATGTTAATCTCATAAGCGACTTTCAAATTACAGGTGAAGGGCAATTATGGATTGTGGATTTGCTTGGAGATGAAAGTGTTAGGGGTGTTTTCGATGTCTTTAGAAAAAATTCCGATATGGACAAATTCAAGGAAACAGAATTAAACCATTTTATTCAATTGTACAGCATGGCTGACCTGTTGAAAGAAAACATCTGTATAAATGTTCTGAACTTAACAAGAAAACAGTGTTATGGAACCGATGAGCAAAAAGATACTAAGACACATTTATTATGGGAAAATATGCCGGGAGTAATGACAAAGGAAAAATTTACAGAATTAGGCTTAGTTACACCTCTAGATGGTATAGTGTGTCATGAACCGGGACCAATGACCGGTAGAGAAGTCATGCAGTATGTGGGAACAGAAATGTTCCGCAAAATGTACGGCAACGTGTGGGTAGATTCCACTATCCGTAAAATTAAACAAGACAATCCTACTATGGCTATTGTATGCGATATTCGTTTTCCCAACGAAGTTGAAGGAGTTCAACAAGTAGGCGGGAAAGTATTGAGACTTTTGAGAGACCCATATCAAGGAGAAGACCAACATGCTAGCGAAACTGCTTTAGATGATTACCCACCAGAAAAATTTGATTGGGTAGTTGACAATAGAGAACAATCTATTGAAGAACAAAATAATGCTATTTTCCAATTATTGCAAGAAATAAATTGGATTCCTAAACCTTTTGTAGAATATATTACAATTTGAGGAGAAGTAAATGAAACTTCCAACGCTGTATAAATTAGATTCCAAAAGCCAGATTAGAGAATGGTCTATTGAAACAGAGAAAAATTGCCAGGGCTGGATATACAAACAAACACACGGTCTTCGGGACGGTAAATTACAAACTACATCTACTAGAATTACCGAAGGTAAAAATATAGGCAAGGCCAATGAAACTACCGTAGAAAAACAATGTCTAGCAGAAGCTACATCTTTGTGGACCAAACAAGTAGACCGTAAAGGATACACCCAATCTGTTCCCGTACATAAGCCCTATCGACCTATGTTGGCTCAAAGTTATCCAAAAGATAAAAAGAACCTTTTGTTTCCTTGTTTTGGCCAACCTAAATTAGACGGAGTAAGATGTTTGGCTCGGATTCGCGGCGGATTAGTTACGCTATTTTCTAGACAAGGTAAAGTTTTTAATTCATTACCCCATATACAAGACGAACTTAAAACATATCCAGACCAAGTCTTAGATGGAGAATTATATATTCATGGTACAGATTTTCAAAAATTGGTCGGTGCTATTAAACGAGACAAACCTTCAGGTGAATCTTCTTTAATTCAATACCATGTTTATGACATTGTAAATGAACACATATCGTTTATTGACCGCTGGAGACAGATTCTAAAAATGAAATTTAATCAGACTAATTTTATAAAAAGAGTAGATACTTTTGCTATTCAGTCTGAATCAGATATTCCTAAACTGCATGAAGAATATACACAATTGGGTTACGAAGGAATTATGTTGCGTAACCAACAAGGTGCATATAAAATTAATGGAAGGTCTAAAGATTTACAAAAATATAAAAAGTTTATAGACATGGAATTTGAAATTATTGGGGCTTATGAAAACAAAGGAAAACAGGAGGGTCAGTGTACTCTGACCTGTATTACCAAAGAAGGCTATGAGTTTGGCGTTAAGCCCAAGGGAAATGCGAAAGAAAGAGAACAATATTGGACTGATTACCAAGCGGGTAAACTAAAAGGAAAATTGCTAACCGTAAGATTTTTTTCTTGGACTAGTAGTGACGAACCAGTACCAAGATTTCCGATAGGAACAATTATAAGAGATTACGAGTGACTATCCCTATAACTTATGTAAGGTCATCTTCATACACTTGTCATAATATGTGTGAAATGAAATTTTTTTCCGAATATACACTAGGTTGGAATGGACCTTCCAATAAAGCTGCTGATAGAGGAACCATTGTCCACAAGGTAATGGAAATATTGGCTGGAATTCAACTAGCTGCTCAAAACGGAGAAGATTCGTTTACTGATGAAAATACGGAATATACAACATCAATACAAGGTAGTGATTTATCAGACTTAGACATTGACGATATTGTAAGTACATGTTACTATTACTATACAAAAGCATTTAGTCATCACGACTGGGAAGAAAAAGACTGGACAATATGTAAAAAATTAACACATAAAGCATTAGATTACAGAGAGGGTTATTTTGACCCTCGTAATCAAAAAATATTACAACCAGAACAACATTTTGATGTTCCTTTAAATTTCGATTGGGCCAAATATGAATTTGAAATTGATGGAGAAACAATTACCGGACAATTGCGCCTGAAAGGAACAATAGACTTAATTGTAGAACTAGATAGCAATACAATAGAGATTATTGATTACAAAACAGGCCGCAAGGTTGATTGGGCAACAGGAGAAGAAATTACATATCACAATTTACAAAAGAATTTTCAACTACGACAATACCACTTAGCCTCTACTATATTATATCCCCAATATGAACACATACTTTCTACTATTTACTACGTTAATCATAACGCGCCTTTTACTTTATCCTTTGGTCGCTCAGACATTCCAGAAACTCTTGAGATGATAAAAACTAAATTCGAGAGAATTAAGAATACAAAAATACCAGAATTAACCCGTAGTTGGAAATGTCGCAGATTTTGTCACCAGGGTACTTCTACTTTTGAAGAAACAGGAGTTGTTCCTCTAATACAAACAGAAACCGGAGACTATTTGACTAAGCAGGGAGAGACAATGACAAAGTGCGACCAACTAAAATATTTGTTTAAATATAGACCTATAGAACTGATTATAGAACATATGTCTAAAGAGGATTATAGTGTAACTAATTATAAAGCTCCAGGAGAAATAGAATGATGGAAGTTAAATTACTTACTCTCTTTCTATTTATAGTATTGTATTGGGAGGCGGTAATATACGCCACGCATAATGGACTATACGAACTAAGCATATTTGCTTTTATGACCACTTCCTATATATTAGGAGTGTTCGCTAATTGGGAAAAGGACAATGAAATATAGGATATTTTACAAATGAACGAAACACTAAGTTGGCAGGATGGTATTGGCGGTAGTCTTTTACTTTTAGACCAAACCAAATTGCCACATACTGTATCTCAAATAAAATGTACTCAACCAAATCATGTATATGATGCCATCAAGAGATTATCTGTTCGAGGTGCTCCCGCCATTGGTTGTGCGGCGGCATACGGGGTTTGTTTAAGTATTAACGGCAACGAAGACCATATACCTATAGACAAAGTAATAAAAACTTGTCGCAAATTAGCAGAAAGTAGACCAACTGCCGTAAATCTCTTTTGGGCATTAGATAGGATGCAAAAGGTGGCCCGTAATTCTACGTCATTAACTCCACAAGAATTTGCTCATAAACTATTAAAAGAGGCAAAAACAATACACGAAGAAGACAAGCAAATGTGTGACCAAATAGGTAAGAATGGAGCAGCGCTATTAAATTATTTACCAGTAGGTTGCAACATACTCACCCATTGTAACGCAGGGGCATTAGCTACCGGTGGAGAAGGAACCGCATTGTCAGTAATTTTTGAATTAGCCAAAAGAGGTAAAAACCCCCATGTATGGGTAGATGAAACCCGCCCTCTATTACAAGGGGCCAGATTAACCACATGGGAATTAAAACAAAGGGGAATAAAACATACTCTAATTTGTGATTCTATGGTAGCGAGAGTAATGAGTGAAAATAAAGTAAATGTAGTCATTACTGGTGCAGATAGAATTGCGGCCAATGGAGATGTGGCTAACAAAATAGGAACTCAAGGAGTAGCAATTTTAGCAGACTATTATGAAATTCCATTTTACGTTGCCGCACCGACCAGCACGATTGATACTTCTATTACTACCGGTGGCGATATTCCTATAGAACAACGAGATGGGACAGAAATTACAACAAGTTTTGATTTTGATATTGCCCCAACGAATACTGTGGCCTATAATCCAGCATTTGACATTACCCCAAATCATCTGATTGCCAAAATAATTACGGAGATTAAATGAATTATATTCCATTACATGTTCATTCTCATTTCTCTCTGTTAGACGGTTTAAGCACACCAAAGCGTATAACCGAAAGAATAACAGATATAGACAGCGAAGGTTGCGCTCTAACAGACCACGGCAATATAGCCGGTGCTATTCAATTCTTATTTAAAATGAAAGAAGCCGGTAAGAAGCCCGTATTGGGTTGTGAGCTATATATTTGTGATGACCACGCTATAAACCAAACTCCAGAGAATAGAAGCCTAACACATTTACCTGTTTTAGCTAAAAATGACCGTGGCTGGAAACAACTTTTAAAAATTATAGCTAAGTCAAATGACCCACAACACTTCTATCACAAACCCAGATTAAGTCTAGAACAACTTGCTATACATCTTGACGGTAACATTATAGGTTTTAGTGGACACTTAGGTTCTCATGTGTCTAATGCAATAGAAGCTTTTGGTAAAGAAGGTGGTATACAAACCGCTAAAGCTCTACAATTAATATTTGGTGAAGATAATTTCTTTCTAGAAGTTCAACTGATGGACGCGGCCAATACTCCAAAACAAAAAGAGATAGTAGCAATAGTCAGGGAAATCTCAGGACTCTTGAAAATTCCGCTAATTGCAACTCCTGATGCTCACTATGCTTATAAAAAAGACGCAATAGACCAAAGAATTTTACTATGTAGCAATATGCACGTTACAATGAAACAGGGCCTTAGTCCTGATTTTATGTTGAACACCTTCTTTAAATCAGATAACTTCCATATCCCCTCTCATGAGGAAATGGTGGCTTATGGTCATACAGAGGAAGAACTGGCAAATACAAACAAGATTTTGGACAGAGTGGAAGAATATCACGAAATTTTACATAAGCCTCTATTAAGAGAATTTGATAGTCCCCACCAAAGAACACCAGATGAACACTTAAAACAATTATGTAGAGACGGATGGGCAGAAAAGATACAACACATAATTCCTAAAGACAAACAACAAGAATATGTAGGCCGTGTAGAATATGAATTGGGTATCCTGCAAGGTGCGGGTTTATCTAGTTACTTCTTAATTGTCGTAGATATTATCAATTATGTAAAAAGAATGAACTGGTTACCAGGACCGGGTAGAGGTTCTGCTGCCGGATGTCTAGTTTCGTATCTAATTAACATTACAGAGATTGACCCTATCAAATATGGTCTTATCTTTGAAAGATTTTATAACTCTGGTAGAAATACCACAGAGAGAATCTCCATGCCAGATATTGACATAGACGTTCCTGTTTGCCACAGAGAAGAAGTGATTGAGTATATTAAGAAAAAATATGGAGAAGAATATGTAGCCCAGATAGTAACCTATCAAACAATGATGGGGGCTAAGGCTATCAAAGAGGTGCTTCGGGCTTATGGAGAAGTATCTGCGGAAGAAATGAATAGGATTACAAAAAATATTCCAGACAAGAATAAAATCTCAGACGAACTTCAAAAAATGAAAGAAGCCCGTGGAGAATCTTCTGTGCTACAATGGTGTTTAGAAAACAGACAATCTAAATTTAAAGAATGGTGTTCTGTAGACGAAGAAGGTAATCTAGAAGGTCCGCTAGCAGAACAGTTTGCCCAAGCAATTAGATTAGAGGGAACTAAAGCTGCTCAATCAAGACATCCTGCCGGGGTTGTTATAGCTCCAAAGCCTCTTTCTGAAATTTGCCCAATGGTCTATGATACCAAACACAAGCAACTTGTTGCGGGTTGGGAAATGGACGACATGGAAACTGTTGGTATTCTAAAATTCGATGTTTTAGCAACAGCCGTTTTAGATAAGATATCATATATAGAAACACTATTAAATAAACGAGGAACAACTGCTTTTAAAGCATCTTTCAGAAATCTAAACTTTGATTCTGAACCAACGTGGGAATTGTTATCAGATGGTAAAACTAAAGGTGTATTTCAATTAGAAAGTCGTTTGGGACAAAAATCATCTAAAGATTTAAAACCCGATAATATGGAACACTTATCAGCCCTTGCTGCTATTCTTAGGCCGGGTTGTCTAGAGTCTATAGATGAAAACGGAAATACAATTACGTCTTTATACATTGATAAGAAAAATGGTAAAATTAAACAAGAAGAAATACACAAGGTATTAAAACCTGTTTTAAGTTCAACTTATGGAGAAATGATTTATCAAGAGCAGGCCATGCAAGCCACGCAAGTTGTGGCTGGATTTGATTTGCAACAGGCAGATATTTTACGCAAGGCCATTGGTAAAAAGAAACCAGAAGTTATGGCGCAGGTTAAAGTAGATTTCCTCAAAGGTGCCAAAGAACAAAATGTTATGCCTATTAAAGACAGTAATGCCTTGTTTGAAAGCATAGAGAAATCCCAAAGATATTCTTTTAACAAAAGCCATGCTATGTCTTATGCCCATAACGCATATCTATCGGCATATTGCAAGGCTAATTATACTCTGGAATTTTTTGCATCGTATTTGTATTTCTCTTATGAAAAACAAAAACCCCAACAAGAAATTTACGAGTTGGTTAATGACGCCAAAATGTTTGATATCTTTATTATGCCTCCTAATTTAAATCTGCTTAATACTCATTTCGATATAGTAGATAATAAGATTTATTTTGGCTTATCTGACATTAAGAATATAGGACAATCCGCCGTTGATAAGTTAATTCAATTAATTAAAACAACTGAAAAAACTACTGATTGTAAAAAAGAAGAATGGGCATGGTTGCACTTTTTACTGTTTATTTCAAATAGAACAAATAGTTTGGTTGTAACATCATTAATAAATTCTGGTGCTTTAGACTGTTATTCAATCTCAAGAAAAATTATGACATTTGAATATAAGTTATATAGTGAACTTTCAGCGAGAGAACAGAGATGGGTAACAGATAATATTAATATTACTAAAGATACTACATTAAAATCTATACTTAGCGCAATGTTAGCAACACCGGTTGGTAGAAAAGGAGCATTTTCAAATAAGAATAGAGCTAAAAAGGGTTCTGATTTAATAATTTCTTTAAACCATCCCCCTATAGACTTAGATGATAAACCACATCAAATAGCTAAGATGGAGAATCACTTGTTAGGAGTATCTTTAACATCAACAGAATTAGACGAATGTGAAAATAAGTTTAAATCTAATTGTTCTTGTCAAGAATTCAATAGTGGATTTGTAAGTAATAATTCTATACTAATAATAGCTGCTCAAATAGATGATATTAGTACAACTAAAACTAAGAGGGGCACAAATCCCGGTTCTGAAATGGCATTTATAAAAGCTAGTGACGATACCGGAACTATAAATTCTGTCGTCGCATTTCCAGACCAATGGTTGCGATGCAAAGAACATTTAATCGAGGGCAATAGGCTACTTTTGAGTGGGTCTAGAAGCAAAACCCAGGACTCTTTTATTCTAGAAAACGTGGAACAATTGTAAAAACGTCTTGGCATTTTCTGTTTTCGCCGTATAATTGGTATATGGCATCTTTGGTTTTCTTTATTTAGGAGAAAAAAATGAATAAAGTAATTTTACGAGGAAATTTGGTTCGTAAACCAGAAGTAAAAGAGATTGAAACTGGTGATAGAACAACGACAGTGGCTAATTTTTCCATTGCTGTATCGCGCTTTTTCCGAAAAGCTAACGGAGAACGTGATAAAGATACTGTGTTCATCCCGTGTGAGGCATGGGATACGGGAGCAGTAAGCATTGGGAATTTACTGGATAAAGGAGACCCGGTATTAATTGAAGGTTCTTTAAAGAGTGATAGTTGGGAAAAGGATGGACAAAAATTATCTCGACTTAAGGTTAGAGTGTCCAATTTTGAAAAGCTGTATCGTGCTCCCCCAAGGGATGAATCAGAACAACAAACAGAAGCAGAAGCATCAAAAGACTCTGTTGAGTTAGTAGGCGCAGAATCGTCTGAGCCTGGAAATATCCCGTTTTAACAATAACCCCCGGTCATTCATCTGTTTGGCCGGGGGAATTTTATACTATCTATTATGAAGAAGATTAAGATATTACACTGTTCGGAAACCTCTTACGCAGCATCTGGCTTTGGTATTTATACTAAAGAATTAATGAATCGTTTAGTAGAAAACGATAAATTTAAATTAGCCGAGCATTCCTGTTATACCAGCGTTTCTGACCCGCGACATATAGAACCTAAGTGGAGAATATATCCCAATGCCGTAGAAGATAGTCATCCTCTTAAACAACGATATGAGTCTAATCCTAGTAACAAATATGGAGAATGGCGTTTTGAACGAATTTTACTAGATTTTAAACCAGATATTGTTTTCGACATACGTGACCCTTGGATGTTAAAACATGAAGCTAGGTCTCCATTAAGACCATTTTATCATCATTGTATTATGCCGACAGTAGACTCTGCTCCTCAACAAGAATCTTGGGTAGAAATGTTTAGAGACGCCGATGCGGTATTTACTTATGCCGATTGGGCTATTAACGTACTGGATAAACAAAGCAATGGCGCTATATCTACTATGCAACCTGCTTACCCAGGTGTAGACTTAGACGTATTTAAGCCTTTGGATAAAAAGATGTTGAGAAATAGATTAGGTTTACCAGAAGACGCTTTCATAATTGGTACAACTATGCGTAATCAAAAAAGAAAGCACTTCCCTGACCTGTGCGAAGCTATTGGTAAGTTTTATGAAAAATATAGAAATACAGAAATTGGAAAAAAGACATATTTCTATATGCATACTAGCTACCCAGACGTTGGGTGGGATATACCTTCTTTATTAAGAGACAACGGTATTTCTAATAGAGTTTTCTTTACATATCTTTGTCGTTATAGCAAAACTCCTATGGCTCTTTTATTTGAAGGAGCCAAAACATATTCTCCGTTTTCTAATGGATTATCTGCGGTCTTACCAAGCGTAGGTTTAGGTTTAACGAGACATCAATTAGCCGCCGTGTATAATGTATTTGATTTATATATTCAATATGCATCTTGTGAGGGTTTTGGTATGCCTCAAGCAGAAGCTGCTGCTTGCGGGGTTCCTGTAGCCGCTGTAGATTATAGCGCTATGTCTGATGTAATCAAAATAACAGATGGCATTGCTTTAAAACCTAAAAAAATGTTTTTAGAATGGGAAACTAAAGCAAAAAGAGCTTACCCAGACAATGAATATACAGCCGATGCCATTTATAAATATTTAAGCAAAGACAAAGAGTATAAAAAAACAAAAGCCCTCAAAGCTAGACGAGGGGCTGAAAAGTATTTTAATTGGGATAGAACTGCTAAGATATGGTCTGATTATTTTGAAAATGCACGACTAACTGGTTCTCAGGGGAAATGGGATGCTCCTTCGCTAATTAGCCTAAGTCCTCTACCGTCAAAATTTCCCGATGATTTATCTAATACTGCATTTGTAGAATGGTTGTGTCGAGAAGTAGCTAGAGAACCAGAACTCTTTTGTAAACTAGAAGGTTTAGAGGCGTTAAAAAAACTAAACTGGGGAGCAGTACAGCAAGGCATAAATATGCAACCATTTTCTAGAGAAGACTTGTTTAAAGATTTTTCTATTAGAGGAAATAATAAACTCACTTGCGAAAAAGCAAGATTAGGAATATTGGGCTCAAATAATGAAGACTATTTACACTTTGCTAATTTAACAGACCCAGAAGGACAGTTATGAGATATTTTTGCGTGTTTGATTTTGAAACAGACGGAGTTGATACAGACGTTTGCAATCCCGTGCAAGTTGCCTGTGCAATGATTGACCCTTATAATTTAAATATTGTAGAAGGTTCCAAATTTTGCAGCGACATGAGACCTTTGGGTATCAATAATTTAGATACTTATTTAACACCAGAACGAGAAAAAACTATTAAATTTCATTGTATGCACCAAAAATGTACTAAGGAAGAACTGTTGGACAAATGGAGAAATGCTCCATCCACGCATGTTGTTTGGAAACAATTTTGTTCACATGTTAATATTTATAACAAAGAAGACAAGCAGTTTACTGCTCCTGTGCCGTGCGGTGCTAATATTAGAAACTTTGATTTGCCTATTACTAAAAAACTAAATGAAAAGTATAAAATAGGAAAATTATTTAATTACGAAGTAGTAGACATTAGAGATTTGGCATTTTATTGGTTGTCATGGGACACTTCTCTTACTAGTCGTTCTATGGACAGTTTAAGAAAATACTTTGGAATATCCGATACAAACGCACACGACGCATGGCAAGACGTATTAGATTCGACTGAAATAATATCTAGATTTTTGAAACTGCATAAAAAATTATATAATGATATTAAGTTCAAAAACTCTTTTAAAGAAAAAGCAGCATCAGTAGGACCAGATGTATGAATGTCTTTTATGTAGGACCATATAGACAGGGTGACGGCTGGGGCTATGCTTCTAAATCATATCTGGAATGTTTGAGTAGAACTAATAACGAAATCGTGGCTCGTCCTATTTATTTTTCTAATAACATAGACAACCATATTCCAGACCACTTAAAACAACTAGAGACAAAATTTTTAAGCGACACACCAGATGTATTAATACAGTATTGTTTGCCCACTTATTTTGAAGCTCATAATTGTATTAATATAGGAAGGTGTGTTACTGAAACAAGAAATCTAAATAAAAATATATGGATAGACCATATGAATATTTTAGATGCTTTGTGGGTAAATTCAGAAGCAGAAGCAGAATCTCTTAGAGACAGCGGCGTTACTACCAAAATGATAGTAATTCCAGAGGCTATAGATTTTGACGAACTAGAAGAATATAAAGACGTAGAACTTGTTGACATTCCAGAACTAAAAGACCATTATGTATTTTATATCATTGCAGATTATGGAGATAGAAAAAATATTTTTAGTGCAATACACGCATTTAATAGAGAATTTGATTTCGAAGACCAAGTTCAATTGGTTATTAAAACTTCCTACAGAGGAAGAACTGACCAGCAAGCCATGCAACAAATAGTTGAAAACGTTAAAAATTATAAAATTAACACAAGACTACATTTCAACAAACAATTATACTTGCCAGAAATTATTACAATTAATAGATTAACTAGAAAAGAGTTATTAAGTTTACATCAGACTGCTGATTGTTTAATTATTCCGTCTTATGGAGAATCGTTTTGCCGCCCAGCACTAGACGCTCTATATTATAATAATGACATAATATGCACAGGTAAGATTTTTACAGAGTCTATTTTAAAAGATAACGCTTACTATGTAGAGAGTATAGAACAGCCAGTACATACCTCAGAGCCTCCCGTCCCTGGAATATATACGTCTTGGGAAACATGGCAAGAGCCCAGTATTATAGACATGCAAAAACAAATGAGACTTGCCTATCAAAATCAAAATGAAAACGTAGTAGCTTCAACTACCAGTAAAAGAGATTTTGTCAAAAACAATTTTTCTTTTGATAGCGTAGGCAAGCTAATGGAGAAGGCTCTCAATGAATACAATTAGTTCTATTTTACGGAGAGCTATTAAAAATGATAAACCGGCCAATGTTCTAACGTTTTTTTACAACGGTAGATTTGATATTGAATTAGCTAAAACCGGACACCAATTTTACGGAATATTAAATTTGTCTTGTTATGATTGGCCTGCTATAAAAAAAATACAAGCAGATAATTTACATTATATTCTTCCCGAACATGTTCATGATATAGATTATGATTTAATTCTTATTAATCATAGAACCCAAAATCAAGACACTATTAGACAAATATGTACGGGACTACAAGTTCCTACTCTTATGATAGACCACGATTATAATATAGAAAATGCTTATACCATATTTGCGAAACGACAAAGTACGCCATTTACTTCTATTAGTACTTTAGATGCTATTACTAAACAAATGGGTTCTAACTATACAATACCATATGGTATTCAAAAATTAGAACCAAAAGAAAAAGATATAGACGTATTGGTGACAGGTTCGTTTCTTAAAGAAGATTATCATGTTTTAAACAATATTGCCCAAAGGTTTAAAAACTGTAGGATTGTAGGCAAAAATCCTGGATTTGAAAAATCAGAACACATAGATTCTTATGAAGAATATCTAGATTTATTTGCTAGAAGTAAAATCTATGTCAACTTAGCAACACAATTTAATATTCCCCATGACTTATTATGGGCGTATGGTTCAGGCTGCGCCGTAGTCACCACTACTACGGTTGTAACTCAAGAATTTTTAAAACACGGTGTAAATTGTTTGACAGAAGGTAGTTTTGAAGGTATTAACGATATGATTGACACACTATTAAAAGACGACAAACAGAGACAAAGTCTCGTGTCTAATTCTAGTGAACTATTGACACAATTTGATTATAACAAATTTTTACAGTCGTGGACAGACATTATAAACGATTATAGATATAGGCCATTTACTCATGAAAATATTTCTCAATAGTCAAAACATTTCTAATATAGAAAATTACGCGGACGGGTCCGTGGAAGATTTAGACATTGGTAACACAATGGATTTCATTCCTTATAAGGATAGATTTAAATTTATACAAACCCTTGTTCCTAAACTAAAACACACAGGTATTTTACAAATCAAAGGATTAGACATATTATTGTTTTCTAAAGAACTATTATATGGAAGCGGGAAAAGTATTTCTATAGCAGACGCGAATAATCTCTTACAACTTGCTTCATTTTCACATATGAACGAAACAGTAACAATACTAGGACAAGCAGGCTTACAGTTAGTTAAAAAGAAATACTCACAAATTTATTATCAGATATGCGTACAGAGGCCATAAATGCTTGACACACGATGTAAAAGTTGCACCTTTGCGATTTATAAAGACATAACACAAACAGGGTGTGAATTAAATAAACTAGAAATGCATAAAATTAACGAAATGGAGATTGTAGAAGCCTATGATGAAGAAAAAGAATTTTACGTGATTAAAGGTCGTATATGTCCCTTTTTTCGACCTGATAATTGGAGAAAAAATATTAGAAGCTTAGATTTGAAAACAACAGAAGAAATTATTCAAAAAGAAAATACGATTAAGTATCAAATCCTTTTGTGGGAAAACAATGATTTAGATATTATTCAAACTATAAAAACTATTGAAAAACTAACTACGCAACCCCAACACGTTGTAATCTTGTTAAGAATTGATACTAAATACGATGTGTCAACAATTAATAATTGGATTAAAAATCCGCTAATTAGCGTGCGTCATAATCAATTGGAACAAACAGATAATTTTTATACATCTGTTAAAAATGCTTTACATATAGTTAAACAACCATTTACTATTTTGTGGCAAAAAAACGTTCAATTAGAACCAGACATTTTTGCAGACATGTCTCATAAAATTATTTATGAAGGTTTAAGATTCTCATTTGCTTGTAGTACGAATGAAGAAATATTTTTAATTCCACGTAAAATTCTTAATCATTATATGTCTAATAATGAAGAACATTTCCTAGAAACAATGAAAACAGAACAATGGAAAAAGAAACAAATAATTACATCTTCAACATTTCTACTGACCCAGTAAAATTTACTAATGCTTTAATGGAGATTGCTCCAAACACAGTTTATGGATTTATGCACCCAAGGTATAAACCTATAAACGAAAAAGTATATACAAAAATAGCTCGCAAATTAAAAAATGCCTACACACAATTAATATATACAGATATTAGAATAAAATCTGGAGATAATGAAAATACAGAATATTATCCGTCTTTTTATCCAGGTATACAAGAACATTTTCTTATACATAGCCCTCTATTTGTATTACCAAGCAAATCTATACATATTGAACATAATCCTCAAATTCAATTATATTTTTCACATGACCTTTTTATTAAATTGTCTAACTATTATTTTCCAACACATATTCCAGAACCACTGTTTATTTTCGAAACCAATGAATCAGATACAAATAGTGTTCAAAATGATATAAATATACTCAATGACTCACAAAGCAATTCGCAATCTAACAGCGTGCTACAAGCCTAGGGAAAATAAAAAATATTCTATAATTATTCCTGCTGCCGGATTAGGTTATAGAATGAAAACCTATGGGGCTAAGTCTCTTATTAGATTAAATAAGTCCCATACAATACTATCTAGACAATTAGCTATAATTGATAGCGTATTTAATAATTATGAGATATGTTTAGTAACAGGGTTTCAAGGAGACAGAGTATCTAAAAACGCCCCTGCGGGAATTAATATAGTTCAAAATCATGATTACGAAAACACCAATGTGTTACACAGTATAGGGCTGGGATTAAATCAAGTAAATACAAACCGCGTTGTTATTATATATGGAGATTTAGTATTTAATAAATCGGCTTTAAATGTTCCATTTGATTTAGCATCAAGTATTGTTATTAGTAATTATATGAAAGATGGTGAGATAGGATGTATTCTTTATAAAAATAAACTCGAACAAATGTTTTATAATCTTTCCCAAAAATGGGCACAGATAATTTATTTAACCAATCAAGAGCTTGAATTAATGAAACAACTAGCTAATAATCCTAACAATAGTATGAGGTTTGGCTTTGAAGCTATTAATCAGATTGTAGACGGCGAAGGTCAGTTCCAGGCTATGTCTCCTAAAAATGCAAAAGCAATTGATGTAGACATATCCAATGATATAGAAATAGCATCTAAAATACGATGAAAATTATTATAGAAAATTTACCCATTCCAGAAATACAGGGATTGAAAAATGGTTTAGCTAATTTAAACAATACTATCGTTCTCATAAACGATATGAAAGCAATATATGATGTATTGTCTGAAAATGAAGCAGATTTAATAATATTAAAAGCAGAATCTATTAACGACCATGTTAAACAGGCCTTAATAGAATCTAACATTCCAACTGTTATATATGGAATTGGAGAATATGATGATATTAATTTACAACTTATATGTATTCCCCACACGGTTAATGAAAATATAATTAGAAATTTAACATTTGATAATACATATATATTGAGACCATTTGCAGATACAATATTTTATCAAGCAGGAGTATTTAATTCTACGTGGGAAAGCGACATATTAATAATTAATAATTATTTTGAACATCATTCTGGGTTATCAAAAAAATGGTCAGAATTAACTGATTATAAAATTAAACATACTGGTACTAAATATGTAAAAACGCCTTCATTTGTAGGAATGTGTTCTCCAAAAGAACTAATGGATTTAGCACAATCAGCCAAAGTAGTAATTTGTGACAATTTAACAGAAACATATTCTCTTTTAACTAATCGTATATGTTGTTTTCCCGAAGAATTATCATTAGATAAACTAAAACTATATATAGAAAATGAAAAATCTAGACGTAAGTACATTAAAGAACACAGAACTAATTTATTGTCTAAAGATACCGTTTATCATAGAATTATTGACATTGCAGATAAACTTAAAATTTCTGAATGGACAGACAGGGCAAAAACGTTATGCAAAAACTAGGTATATTGCTAGATAGTCCAGGGAAAACCCAAGAGTTTCAATCCTTATCAACAGAACTGAATAAATTATCCTGTTCAGATATAGATATTATAGTATTTTATGCAGAATATGGCATTATTCCTACTCAAACAAATTTTGCACTAATGCAAATGGTGTATGCCTTTGATTATGATGGAATATTAATATCTACCAACCATTATACTACATCAATAATGAAAAATGTATTAAGATGTAAAAAGAAATTTTTCTATGTGTGGAATTTAGAATGGATATATAAACCCTTAAATTTTTCTCAAATAGAATCGTTATATACGTCTCCAGATATTAATTTACTAGCGCGTTCAAAATCACATGCAGACGTATTAGAAAGAACGTGGCAAAAACCCGTAGCTATTATAGAAGACTTTAATCATGAACAAATCAAAAAAATTATCGAAAGTTAAGATTAATACACTCTTAACATTAAAGCCCGCAGAACAAAAAACATTATTGACCGATTTGCATAAATCGTCTAAATATAGTATCAGTGAGATTGCTGAAATCTGTGATACATATCCCAACAAGATTAGAAGGCTTGCACAAAAATTAAAAGTTCCCATTAGAAATAAAAGCGAGGCTCAAAAAGTAGCCCTTCAAACAGGTCGTCATAAGCACCCAACAGCCGGTACTAAACGAGATGATAACGTCAAAATCAAGATTAGTGAAGCAACGGCAAAAAACTGGGACAACATGGAAGAAGACGAAAGAGAAAGACGCTCAGAGATGGCCAGGAAACAGTGGGAGAATATGGCAGAAAGCGAAAGAAAAGAATTTCACAGAAAGGCTAACCTAGCTATCAGGGAAGCTGCCCAAAATGGGTCTAAATTAGAAAAAGTTATTCTATTTAATTTAATAAAACTAGGATATAAAACGCAATTTCACCGAGAACACATGTTGGTAAACGAAAGGCTACATTTAGACCTGTTATTGCCTGAATTAAAAGTGGTCATTGAAATAGATGGTCCTAGCCACTTTAAACCTATTTGGGGCCAAAATGCTTTTTCAAAGGTTCAGCAAACCGACAATAAAAAGAACGGTTTGGTGCTAGCTTCTGGAATGTGCATGATTAGAATTCGACAAAAAAAGAACTTGTCAAACAAGCTCGAAAGAGATATAATAAGGGAGTTGGAGGAGTGTTTGGAAAAAATCCAAAAGAAATTTCCTACTTCTGGTAAACGTTATTTTATATTAGGAGAAACTGATGACAACAGTTGATACAACAAAGTTGAAAGTTGACGACATTAGAAAAATCTTAGTTGGGGATTATCAATATGACCGAGAAAGACTTGATGAAATTAAGGGAAAAGCCAAATTGGTAGAATTGCTACAAAACGAATTAGCGTCTGATGAATTCTCAAGCGTATTTGATGAAGCATCTGTTGTAGATACAGATTTAGGAGGATTGTCTCACGACGTATCTTTAAACGGTGAACCTATAAAAAAAGAGGTCAAAAGTTCAGAATCAAATATTAATGACCCAGGGTGGACAGATTATGTCCTGTCTCAACTAACCGAGAAGGAAGTTCAAAATGGCCGACCAACTGTACATGGACTAAGACGTATTACCGAAATCAGTTATGGAGAAGTTATAGAAAGTCTTTCTGATATAGAACAATTGCCAGATACAAACAATGGTAATAGAGCTACCGTTAAAGCGTCTTTAACAGTTGAAAGATATGATGGTAAAATGGTTAAATTTCAAGGAGTGTGTGATGTTAACCATTCTAATACAGAAGCAGCTTATGCTAAACATGCTGTAGCAACAGCAGAAAGTAGAGCAGAAGCTAGAGCTTACAAAAAAATGTTAAGACTAAATATTTTAACAGCCGAAGAAACCGTGGACCCCACTCAAATTGATGACCCAGGGGATAAAATTAGACCACAGCAGGAAAAGATGATTAACGTATTAAGCGAAAGATTAAGCGTAAATCTGGACAAACTTTTAGAAAAGTGGGACCTAACACCAGATACATTAGGGCTTACTAATCATTCTACTGCCAAAGATATTTGTGGCACAATTAACTCGTTTCAAACTACTGGGGTCCCTGAACAATACAGATTGGAAAATTCAAATGAAAGCTAATTACAAACTTAATGACTATATTACTATTCAGGTTGAAGCAGAAAAATTGTCAGCATTATTGGAAGAAATTAATTCAATAAACAACGCCCTGAAACCAGAACCGTGTGGCAAATGTGGCAAAAGTGAAATTTTACCAAGAGTCCGCGAAGTAGACGATAATAAATTCTATGAGCTTCAATGTCAAAATTCAAAATGCATGGCGGTTCTGGCTTTAGGCGTACATAAAGAGTCTGGAACATTATATAAAAAGAAAATGAAAACAGACAATAAAGGAAAAGCCATCAAAAACGAAGATGGCAAAGCTGTATATTTACCAGATAATGGATGGTTAAAGTGGGATAAAGAAAAGAAACAAATGGTTTAAGAGCAGCATGTTCTTTTTTTAACAGGGTGTTGAACAGGAGGTTGGGGTCCAATCTCCTCTTCATTCACCTGTATATCTTTGTATTCTTCTGATTCTTCTTCCCATTTAGGTTCTTCTAATGGGCAGCGGGTGGTAGCCCAGGCTATCTTATTTAACATTACGCTTTCTTCACGTAATTTGCACCCGCACTCTCTACACTCTCCCCTTCCAGGGCCTTGCGGTTCATAGTGTTCACAGGTCAGGCAAATCTGATATATTTCTTTTACCTTGTCCGGTTCTCTATAGGGCCTACCGGCTTTTACCCACTTCGCAGCTTCAACGGCAAAATTCATAACTATTTTTAATTTGTCTTTATCCATTTAAAATACTCCTGACTCTGGAAGTGCGGGTACTAAGTTTAAAACTTGTGAATTTTTAATACTATCAATAGCCATTTTCCCTGTGTATGCCCCTTCGGCCGCAATACCTATAGGGTCAAAGATGCCATCCAATCGTTCCTCAAAATCTTCATATCTTGTTGGAAATCTAATTTTCGGTTCATAATGACTAAATGCCCAACAATCACTCCATCCAGAAGCACCAAATTGTTTCATAACGGTACTTTCTAATGGAAAACCTCTTACATAGAAAAATCTATCACTACTGGCATAACAATCCGGTGCTTTCAAGGCTAGAGGTGGAATGTACCCAGCCGTAACCTCCGTATTATCTTCTATAGACCAAACAAGAGTACCGTCTCCTTTAACCACGTTTAATTCCCAGCCTACACCAGTTACGGAGTTGTCGATAGTGGATACTCCGGTATATCTTTTTTTGAAATATGCAAATAGATGTTTACTTTCTACATCATCTCCTATTTGATTTCCTTGACTATTAATTATGCCAGTTTGTTCTTCTTCAGTTGCGTTTAAAGCCAATAAACCTCTTAAGAAATTTTGAGTACCTCCCGCGTGAGTAATCCCATCGAACGTATTATAGTGAGGCCACACTTCACTGTCTCTCCAGACTTGCACCTCTTCTATTTTTGATACATTGGCATGAGGACCAGCATAATTACCTACAGGTCCAACAATCAACCTTGCATGAGTAATTAATCCTGATGCATGAACATATTCAGCCTGACCATCAGGATATGCATCATTGTCGCCGTAGCTGGGTCCAGCCTGTCCTGGGTCAGCACCTTCTGGGAGGTCTATTATTTCCGCCCAAAATTCAACTTCAGCATGTCCATCTAATACAATACATGCTCCTCTAGTAGTGCCGTAGCTGGTAACGCCGTCAACGACAGTAATACCAGTTCCATGTGTTGAACTATCTGCCCAAACTAGATTAGACCATGCGTGAGTAGGCCCCGCATAGTCATCATTTTCTCCTCCTCCATGACTTGGTCTAGCGTTCGCTCCCCCTCCATCATAAAAACCTCCACACGGATGGGTTGGAGTGTTATGCCCCCACGTCGCAGTTGTGTACCGGCCAGAATTGAATTGGTAAAACATCCTATTTCTAGTATATGAATTTTCCCAAAATATATCTCTAGACCCATATATAACAGGCCAGTTAATATGGTTTACCATCGAATTAGGTTCATTATCGTGACTTCCGAACTCACGCTCTTCCCATTTGGAACTCGAGTTTGGGGAACCAAAAGTTATCCTAGACGTAGCTGTATAAGAGACATCGAAAAACCAACCACTGTTGTAATATTCACACGTTGTCCCTGGACGATAATCATGCGATATAGGATTTTTAGCGAATTGTTCTGACCATACATTAGGATAATCGTGAGGACTAGCTAATCTAATTCTAGGTAAAATTTGACCATCCATTCTATCAGAATTAGTGCCTCCAGCGGTACCCCATCCATTACCAGCGCTACATTCATCGGCTGGCCAATTATAAAAAGCCGTTCCTACATTGGGATACTCTAAAAGATATTGAGGACCAGATACACCAGAAATAGACGTAATATCTCCAGATTCTGAATGATAAGTTATCATAGAATCTTGTCCACGGTCTCTTTTCCTTAAGTGGAAAGATGTCCAATCCTCCCCACAAGAACCACCAAAACTAAGAAATCTTATATTTGCGTAACCTTTACCGTCGTGGCCGGTATGCCCAGACACTCCACCACATTGTACACATGATAACGGACCATTAAAAAATTGATATACTGAATGAATCTTCTTTAAAGTCCACCTCTCAAAATTCATGCTAAATCTTAAGTCTCCAGACTCAGTTATAAAATTCTCTCTAGTTTGCATACAATGCCTTGGCTCCTCTGCAACTCGTTTCATTATATGCCCGGCGCTGGAAGTATCTTTCACCATATCATTTAGATTCGGTCCTAACGGCCAGCCGCGAGCAATCCCTGCTCGGCCATATTGGTCAGGCTCTTCGTACCACCAATCATAATCACTAGCGGGGTCGTACGGATAACCTGTTTCAGCATAAACCCGAAAATCTTCATTCATTAGAGCATCAGGGTCTAGTACAAATTGACGATTGATAGTATTACTTGTAGTCATATCCACATTGCAAATATCAGTAGTGCCCGGCCCCAGGTTGCCTAACGTACGAACGCTGGCTGAATAAATATGTGCTCCATCTCCCGACGCTCCATCATAACTATTATATAAATCTCCGGTAACTAATTGAATTTTTAATTTACTAGGGGTTGTTGGAAAGTATTGAGTATAAGTCATAAAACAGGCAATATGGTCAGAACCGGCCATTTCTACAGAAGCATCATCTTCAAGTATTAAAGTATTGGTCTCGTCAACAGGATGTTCTGCGGCTATTCTATTATCAGTATGTCCAACAAGTAAATTTTCCAAATCATACCAAGCAAATGCGTGTTTCTTAGTACCAAATGGTTGGACGTTTTCAACTGACAATTTAATCCAATTTACAGTAGCTCTTTGAGCTATAACCATAACTTGAATTGTCTCCAGGTCCCCAGCTTCATCAGAAGACACAGTAAATTCTTGTTCTAAATAAACCCCGGTTGTAGCTGTTCCTGTAGTTGCGTATAATAAATCAACATTATTAATATCTGTATAAACAGCATCATCTCCACTGGTCCACGGATTAGAAGAACAGCCTTTATTGTCTAAATCGTTTGGACAACTTAATAAATTAACTCCCACAGGTCCATAATAGCCATCTGCATAGCCTGCTCTTGCATAACTAGTATCAATATTACCAACTCTTATAAACCATGTATTTTCCCCATTGAAGCCAGCGGCAGCTTGATTGTGAGGGCAAAGTGTTTTAATAATAGTGGCTGCATTTAAGAAACCTCCAGTATCTGGTCTGCCTGTATCATCTGGGTCAAATTCGGTAAATTCATTTTCATTAATACTAGAATAACTAAATTGTGGCCACTCTTTTGGGTCATCAATAGAAATTTGAGTAGTACTATCTGTAAACTCCGATAACGGACCATCAGTAATAAAGCTTTTATCCTTCGTCCACATAGAAGGCGTTCTAAAAAACAGGTCTGTTCTCATCCCATTAGCCAACTGGTCTGTAATATGTCCATGAAAATCAAACACACCAGGAGTATCACAACAGTTACAGCCTGGATTATGCTTTTTTAATTTATTACCACTAGAAGTAACGACAGCGGCGGCAATTACAGCACTGTCTTCGTCCGGAGCTGGTTGTTTATTTTGTTGCCACAATAAGGGAATTGACATTAGCTACAATCCTCTACATCTATGAATCTGTAGCCATCGATGCGTTTAATTTGCACATCTTTGCCTGAAGCTATGGTTGATTGAACCATATTAAACGCCGTTACCTGAATACCTGTTTCGTACCAATTTCCAGATTCGGTTCCACTAGGAGCAATATCCGTACCTCCTGTAGATTCGCCTCCGTCTCTTGAATTGCCACCGTATCTTTCAATTAGGTCAACGGTTCCAAAGCCAGGAACACGACGACCAGTATCAAACTTTTGACACGCACTAATTGTAGTTACGCATTCTGCCCATTCTCCTTGGGCTGGGTCAGAAAGCAAAATTTCCCAACGTTTTTTAGTTTCGTTATAGTCTATAATAGCTTTGTCTCCAGACGAATAGCTATTACCAAGAATATCATGAGCTTCGAAAGTTGGTTCTGAAATTAAAACCCCTGAGTCAGTATATCCCGTTACTGGATAATTTTCACCGGAAGGAAAAGATGCTTTACCAGAACTATTTGAATCTATATCTTCATCAAAAATTACAACAAGCTTTTCTTTTCTAGGAGGAGAGACCCAAACCCCTCTATCTCTATCTAATCTTAAATCTATAGGAGCTACTGGCCAACTTTCTGAGCGCTGTAACCACCCCGACATAAAATTACTCTGTAGTCCACTAGATTCAAACACACCGGACCTAGCAGCCGCTGTTTTATCAATTTTATTAGGCACAGGCTTACCGTCTAAATCATAACCCCATTGTTGTATTAAAACAGGGCCTCTCAAAGCCAATGCTCGATAATCGTCTGTATAGTCTCCTACAATACCACCAGGACCGCTTGCGTTATGTGTTAATATTATTCCGCTATCAGGAACAGTATCCCCACGGCCCAAAATATCAATGTCGTGCCCAATTTCTCCCTGGTCTTTATGTTTATCTTGTACTACTTTACTACGATTTAAAGCAGTAGGGTTGCTAAACGGGTTTAAATCATCTAAAGTGATAGATTGTTCAGGAGTATCTCCAACATAACTATCTGCGGCTCCTGGAACCCCGGTGCCACTTCCCTCCAGCATAGGACCAAGAGACCCTCTAGAACTATTTGTGGTATCACTAGAAACATAATAACGAGACAACATTCCTGTTCCGTCCATAGAAACAGGTCTTATCAAACCATCCAAAGACATAAAGGCTTTATGTTCGTAATTTTGTTCAAACTGAATAGGTAGTTCTGATAAACTACTGGTAGCAACAATACTTCTGGTTCTACCTCTAAAAGAAACATTTTCAGCCATCAGAATTTCATGAGGGCTACGACCCCAAAATATTTGAGGAGGCATCGCCCGCCGCATCCCCGTGAGCACTGCGGATTGACGCCCTGCTTTGGCCCCTCCAATTCTACCACGAATACTTTGTTGTAATACAAGAGTTTTCATTTCTCTTGCATTCTTCATTTTGTTTTGTCCAATTTGTTTCAATCTATTGGCATTTAGTTGAGTAAATGTTCCAAACTTAGGAGTGAAGGTTCTCATTCGATAAGTAGTTTGCATACCACCGGCACCAACACTAATACTCATTCCTGTAATATTAGGACCATATGTGCCAGTTTGTAAAAATCCAAAACTATAAAAACCGATAGTGGCAGAAAATGGGTCTCCATTATGCAAAGTATTATTATATCCAATAAATGCAATATCTCGATTCTCTATAAGATGCTTACCTGCTAAAGCAGGGCCACTATTTAGTTCTGCACCCAAAGGTAAAGTAGGATATCCTGCAAGTGTAACAGAACCCATTTCACCCACTTGCATATTTGTTATGCCTTCTGTGGCCAAAGCTTGAGCGGCCTCATCCATATCGGCCACACTACCATATTGCCAGGGAACCAAACCTTGTTGTTGTTCTATTCTAGTTTGACCAGCAGGACCACGATTCCACCAGGGTCCATAAGTTAAACCGTTGCTTTGCATCCCAAAACAAATTAAATGTGGCATCCGGCTGCGAGCAGCCCTAGGAAGATGAGTAAATTTGCCACCAATCTGATGACCCATTGCGTTAAATCTTGGTTGATGTTCTGGAGGAATCCTTCCTTCTAATTTGGCTATATGACCGCCTCCAGCCGTATCTCTATGCAAATCGTCAGTAACAGGAGTATCTTCAGATAGAGTCACAACAACTCTTGGTGTAAGATAGTTGGCACTATCATGAAATGCGTACTGGTCTTCAACAGTAGCTTTTACATATACTGTGCCTGTACTCTCAAAACTAGGAATAAGAAAATTGTCCTCATTCATATGGGCGACATCTACTCCTTCGCCGTTCCCTGTTAAACCAGCCCCAGAAAGACCTACAAATGCCCCAATGGTATTATCGTCATCTCTAAAGAAATTTAAATCTGGAGAAGGATTAGTCAGGCCGATAACGCTTGGCATTTCTGTCCAACCTTGATTGATTGGAGTTTCACTAAATGAAACTTTTTGACTTTCTTCGTCAAATTTAACACAGGTATTAGGAACAGCCACAGCATATTTCTGCCCATAATAGTCATTGGCAAAAGTATTTATCCATGCATGAATCGCTTTTTTGTCATCTGTTTGTTGAACATGTACCTTACTATTTAATCTGGATAAAGCGGTATTGCCATGTATCATATCCCTAGATTGGCAATGAGCTATTTTACACCACCATTCGGCAAATTTTAAGGTCTCGCCAGCAGCAATCTCTTTTGCAATACAAGCTTCTTTGGCAGCTTCAGCAATTTTCGCTTGTTCTGTATAATATGAAAGACCGAGTTTCATATTTAATCCACCAACCGTAAATTCTTGTTCAGAAGCTATCCACAAGTCAGTACCCGTAGCTTCAAAATCACTGTAAATAGGAGCCCATCTCTCCCAATTATCATAACCCTCTCTGGCGGACATTAATTCTTTTTCAGTAATTGTAACTGTACTGGGTAACTCTATACCTTTTAAAGTTCCATTTAGATTTAAAGTTTCTACCTCAAATTGCCACCAACCGCTGGCATTTAATGTTGGAACTATCATATCTCCACTCAGGTTGAAGCCAAAGAATGGTAGAATTAGATTTTCATCTTCATTTTGTACTGCTTGATATATAGTTTGTTTTTGACCACCAGCTAAAAATGTAGAAGTTAATTCGTTTCTTAATTCTCTACCTATTGTACCCGAAAGATATGTTCCTGCGTCTTGTGCTGCCGTATTAAAACTCGCAATAGCATTTAAACTAGGTTGTCCGACTCTACTAACAGTACGAATTTTAATTATCTTAGCTATGCCACTACCGGAAACAACACTTGAAGTTTTAATGGGTAATAATTCTACATAAAAATCATATCCAGATTCTGAGCATACTCTAGAAATAACTTCCATCAAATTAACATGTGTTCCATCAAATCTAAAATATGAAGGAGTACTGGGCATTTCAGATAGGTCTATAAAATATTCTGAGCGATTTCCATCTAAAACAAATGAATCAGCAGGCATAATACCATAACCATTAGACCACGGAGATGGTAATGAACTTAAAGCCAAACCTCTATAAACTATTCTGCCATAAGGAGAAAAGTTATCTTTATAAGTAGGAACTGAACTGATTAAAACTCGTAAAGCGTCTTGTATGGCGCTCCATTGCAAGCCATTCTCGTTAGCATCAGAACCACCATAGCCTAGACTGTCCGTGCCAAATACAGCTCCGTCCGGACCAGAATCCCCTTTGTCTCCTCCTTCATAAAAACCTTCAGAAGTTTGTGAAATCTGTGGGCAAGATTCGCCAAAAGATTCTAAAAAACCATAAACATTAAAAACATTGTAAATAGCATCTGTAATACCAAAGAAAGAACCACCGGCTACAGGGCCGCTGTAGTCACCGATAATCAATTCCGCATTAGATAATAACAACAGAGGAGAAGCTACTTTTACAGCATAAGCAGGATTTGAACTACTACTGGTATTTTTTTCCCAGCTTTGAACGATACCAGAAAATTCAAATTCACCAGCACGAAAATAAACAGGCAAACCTACAATATCATATTGCTCGCCAAAAAACCCAGGGTCAGCTTCAAGTGTCGTGCTTTCAGATAAAGAAGCATTATAGAAATGCTTTGGAGATGCCTCAGGTGCTACGCAGTCATCTTGTACTAGAGCAACAGTTAATTCAGATACTTGTTCGTTCCACCCCATAGAAACAGAAAATTCTACAATACTACACCCTAAAAATAAAGTGTGATTAAAACTTCCGAATACTGTAGATGGCGTGCATGGATTATAAGCCATTTTTATTCCTTAACAATTTGTATATGTCCACTCGACAGTGCGAGTGTAACGGCCTGTTTTTGGATTCCAACTATCTTGGTCCGACGATTTATAAATAGCGGTACTTGCCCCGCTAATATCTTGCACCAATAGTGTCAAAAGAGAATCTACTTCTGCAACTGGTCTAGCAGCGAACATATTTGTAATACCCGCTGCTGTTTCTGTACATGCTCCAGAAGGTTGCACTACAACGTCTATGCCCACACTTCTTTTACTGGCCGTTATAGTATTAATGTTTTGTAAAATAGGACCATTAGCTCTGCCTAAAACAGTTAAAGACGCAAAAACATCTGCTGGAGAACTATCTGTAATTGAAATTAGTTCTGATGATGCATTAGATATAAAATTACATGGTCTATCATTATAAGTATAACTATAAGTAATAATACCGGCTTTTGGATTATGACCAACAGTATAATTAATGGGGGTGGGATGTATACTTCTAGAAGCAATTCCCGTGACAGCAACAGTGGCCCTGCCTAACAATTGGCTCGAAACACTATCCCAATAACCAGAAGCCGCCGCATATTTAGTTTGAACTATATTAAAATCTCCTGGATTTACTCCATAAGATTTAGTATCTAAGCCTTGAATAGTACCTTGCAGCGAGGAAGTAGTAAGACCGGTTTGAGCATCAACAGAAACATTGGCTGTAAAGTCTTCAAAAGCATTACCATATAAAGAAGCATTATTAAAAAGAATCCAACTTTCTGTAATTCCAAAAGAACCTCCTCTTTCATCTCTTCGTTCTGTTCTCATATGATTAAACGGAGAAACACCAACACTACTAAAATTTAAAATGCTAGGAGATTGATACACTCCCGTTGGGGGAGCAGTTACTAATTGTTCCCCCACCCAGTCTCTAGCCTGTTCCCATGCCGGTTTAACTTCTCCCCCGCTGTCATAAACCAATTTTCCTTTAGCTTGTAAACCGTGACTAACTTGCAGGGCCGTAACATGTATGTCTGTAGAGTCACTAAATTCGTACTCATTCTGCCCATCCATAATTTCTACGTTCCAACTCTCCTCTACAGACTCTACGTGAATAGAACTACCCGTAATAGTTTCTCCTGGCCACTCTAGTTGTATCGCATAGTCTATAGTTTGTACCCAATTAGTATTAGTAGCCTGAAAATTTATGCTATTTACTGTGGGATAAGATAAAATAAGCGTTGTGGCATCACAAACAACTTTAAATTCTTGACCATCGTTTAGAAACCCTGATTCCAAAGCATCTTTCATCTCTATCAACTTCGTAATGCTGCCTTCTCCGGTTACTATAGGAGTCAAAGTGCCATTTAACGTAGCCTGATATGAGGTACAGAGAGCACTACCGTCTGGCGATTTAGCATATTGCTTATTTAAAGTAATAAACGGAATCGGACCACCCTTAGCTGCAAAATCATAATTGTCAGCACCGCCGTATGTAATATTAGTTGAATTAGCCATTTATGGAGCCTTTGCCTCGCCTGTTAAGTCTTGTCGTAATTTTTCGATAGACGATTCAATCTGGGCTACGACAAAATCTTTCAAACCACCCTTTAAATCTGCTACGTCCTTCAACCCAGAAATATTAATATCTATAGAACTCATGCCTCCTATTGTAATTGTAGAAGGAATACTAAGACCTGCAACTGTAGTATTTAAGTTGTCTAAAGACGTAGTTAATGCAGTTTTTACTACAGCCTCCGGATTTTTTAAGGCTGCATCTCTGGAGTAATAAGCATCATCTGTATCTTGTTTAAACTCATCACTATCTTTTTGGTAACGAGATGCAAGAGCAGTACCAGCTTGCTCAGAGGTTGCGTTAGCGTCACGGGAGGCTTGCTGTTGTTTTTGTCTTTCTGGGTCTATACCAAAACCGGGTCTCAAAGCATTAAATTCAGGGTCATTTCTCAATATACTCTCTCTTTCTCTCTTTAACCTATGGTCCGCTTCTTCTTCTGTTGCTCCTGCCATCACCATCCTTCTCTTACGTTCTGCGGCAGTAAAGTCAAAACCAGCCAAAGCATTTTTTAAATCTTCTCCTTCTAGTTGAGCCCCTCCAAGAGCCTGATTAGTTAGGGCCGCATTTCTTTCAAGGTCTGCGCGTTCTTGTGGGCTAGCGGTTGCCAGTTTTTCAAAAGTACTTAAAGACTCGTCATTAACTTTTGCCAAGTCTACTAATCTCTTTTCAGATTCTCTTATTTGAGATGTATCTTTATGAATAAGCTGTAAAGTCTTTACGGCCGCTTGTTGTTGTGAGGTTACTTCTGTCTGTGCTTGAGCTAAGGCGGCAGGGTCATCTGTATTAATACCTTGGGCTTGTAACTGTTTTAATTGAGCAGGGGTAGCCGTACCGGCGGTCGCAGACTGCAACATCGCTGAAGTATCATCTAAAACACTAAGCCGGTCAACTACTGTTCCAACAGTAACTGCGCCGGTCTGAAGGATGGAGTTCCGACCAGCTATGCCACCTGTAATTCCTGCTCTACGTCCTGATTGTGTAATTGCGGCTCTACTACCCCTACTTCTGTCTGCCGCCGTCAGTCCCGGCCCACCGGCAAAGTTTTTAATCCTATTTTCGTTACTAATTCCTTGCTGAACCACTGAATCTTGAGCTTGATTAGCCCTGTTTTGAAGCTTCAGCCATTCCCCCATGCTCTTTTCATAGTCTGCTAAATTGGCATTCATCGCATCTACCCAACCCTTAAGAGCCGCATTAATAGGCTTGCCCATTTCCTCTGCAAATGCAGCAGCATCCATACCCCGTAAAGACTCAGCAACGTCATCTGGATTTTGGCCCTGGCCCGCAAATTTATCGGTAAGCTGCTTAATTACGCTATCAATAAAAACATCTGGAGCCCCAACATCAGATAAGGCCCCTTTCCTACCTCCTGCTCCAAGCTCATTTTTTAGAAAATCTTCAAGAGGTAAAGCATTTTTACTATCAAGAGTCTGTTCTTTTTGAAACTTATTAAGAATATCGGGGAGTTTTTCTTGTAGAACTTTTGCACCAACAGCCGCCGAGGTTAATTCTTCAACGCGGCCTCTGCTCTGCGACAGCGGCCCGCCGAAGCTTTGATTAATTCCACTTGCTTCTTTTTTTATTTCTTCTGTAGAAAAACCCCTGGTATTATCCCATACATTTCTTCTATCTTGACCACTAAAAATACCAGCTCCACCCGAAATCCTAGATAAACGAGCTTCTCTTTTTTTATCTGCACCAATGCCAGCGTTGGCAGACCTCTTAACGGCAGCATTAAAATCTAATAGACGTTGGGTAAACAGGTCAATATTTTTGGCTGAGAGCAGATATGCTTCCGCTATCTTTTTATTTTGTTTTTCTACTTCTATTTGTGCCGCAATTTCTGCTTTAGCGGGAGCCTGGGCTAAAACCTCTTGGTTTTGCTTCCTTGTTCTAGGCCCCCCCAATCGGTTCCCTTCCGCATCTGTTTTAAAGCCCCCTCCTTCTGCCGCTGCAATAGCCCCCTTTTGAGTGGCCGTTCCTTTATGCATCCCCATAGCAATTCGTTCTTCAGATGATAAACCTTCGTAAATCTCTTCTTGACTAAGACCTGCTTTTACACCCTCTTGGACCTGATGTAAAGCAGCTTCTGCGATTTGTGCAGTTTGTGCTGCAAATTCAGCTCCCCTATTTATTTCATCTGATTCTCTTCTTCGACTATCTGCTATAACATGTTCTTTGCTTACACTTGCTTCTGGACCACCATACAAAATCATACCTGCGCCCACTGCGGCACCACCAGCGGCCCCTACTATCGCGCCAGGAAGACCCGCACCCGTAGCAGCTCCAAGACCAGCATCAAGAGCAATCCCCCCGGCGAGCTTTGCCGTCGTCTCCTTAGAACCGGAAAAAGCCGATTTAACATTATCCCACAAACTTCTTTTTTTAACTCCTGTATTTAATGCATCAAATACTCCTTCGCTTTCTTCTCTAAAAGTCTCTATAGTTCCTCCACTTTTAAGATTTTCTAAACTTGTACCCAAACTTGCAAGGGAAGCATCTAGTTCTGCGGCTGCTTGGTCTGCTTTTTTAGCACTGCTAGAAGTAAGCCAACTAAATATACCAACACCGGCTCCAATGGCTAGTCCTGTTGGACCTTTCACTCCCATTTTTTGGGCCGCTGCTGTCCCCACAGTTGCTCCCAGTGCTCCTGCTCCAACATTAGAATCAGGGAAAAAGCGGCTAAGCATATCTGCTACCATACCCCCACCAAACAATGTGTTGCCCCAGCCACCTCCTGGTGCGGCGGCTTTGGCGGCTTTGGAACCACTT
>TARA_R110002110_G_scaffold109399_2_pt1 | contig 32545 bp, 25 predicted proteins | sample TARA_R110002110 | Tara Oceans TARA_R110002110 (sample SAMEA4397330) | marine metagenome | biome: Polar Biome; feature: [SRF] surface water layer (ENVO:00010504); material: water (ENVO:00002006), including particulate matter (ENVO:01000060) such as... | depth 5 m | reverse complement strand
TAATATCAGCATCTGTAGTTAATGCATTTATTGCTTCTGCAGATCCAATAGAGGATGCCACAGCTTCTATTAAATTCATCCTACGATCAGACATAGTATTTACTGCTTTATCTTTAGCAGTATAATAATCTATGAATGCTTGTTGATCAATATTTTCAAAAGCAGCTTTTACTAATTCACCATCTTTTTCAATTAAAAATCCTGCTTCAACAAAAGGATTTATCCCAGTCTTATTATTTCGGGCCATTCTCATACTTTCCACTGTTAGTGTATCATACAGTGGTTTAGTATTCTTGGTTATAAAATCTGTAAATCTCTTATCTCCTTTTTTATCTTTACCAAAAAATTCTTTTAAATCCCCATATAACAAATCTTTAAAAGCCTTACCTATTTCTCCTTTAAATTTTCTAGAATCAATTTTACTTTTTAAAGTAGATAAGATAGTAGGAATGCTAGCTTTAAGTTTTTTAGTTATATTTTTTGGTAAATCTAAAAGCTTACTAGTTTCTATTATTTTATTTGCTTCATTTTCTTCCTCAATTTCTTCGACAATAGTTTGAGAAATCTTATCAGTTAACTCTTCCGTAAATTCATTATTTTTACCTGTAGCCTGGTCTATTAATCTATTAGCTCTTAAATTTAATCTATTGCTAATAAATTTATCTAAAGTTTGTAAACTAGGATCAAATTTTTCCTCAGACTTCTCTTTTCCCTCAGACTTCTCTTTTCCCATTATCATTTCTTGAGCTGCAGATTGCAAGTCTCTAATAAAATCTTCTCTTGTTAAAGTTCCAAGTTTATTTTTAGGAGTCCTATCATATAATCTTTGAGCTATTTTTTCAAAAATTGGTGCCCCAATCTTATTAAATTCATTAACAAATTTATTTTCACCTCTTTGCGTTGTAGGTAATTTCCCTTCTTTGTCTATAGTTGAATCATATAATTTTTGTAATTCAGTGTATTCACCTTTAGTTTTCTCAACTTTTTCTATAAAACTATTTCTTTTTTTATCAAAACTATTTTTAAGTCTTTTGTATTGTGTATTATATTGAGTTGGTGTTATTTTTTTAGATTTTAACGCATCACTTAATTCAGCAGACTTAGTAATAAAAGCTTCATTTAATTCTTTTATAGAGTTAGCTTTCCTTATAGTTGTTGGAATAATACTAAAAAATCCTGATTTTTCAGGTACTAAGTATTTTATTTTATTTTGTACATTTTTTATTTTTAAATCCAATAATTTTATTTCTTCAGGAGTAGTGGCTTTTTTTCTACGCTCTTGTAAATTTAATAAATTATTAGATAATATTTGGGTTTGTTTGTCTATATATTCATTACGACCCATTTTTCCTTTAGTAACATTATTTTCATACTCTTCTATTGAAAAAGTTTGAGGATCAAAATTCTTTTCACTTAATCTTATTAATATAGAATTTTTTTCATCTTGATAGCCATCCCATTTTCTTTGCTGAATATCAATATTATCTTGTCTATTTTTTTCACTAAGTTTAGGGTTATTAGCTATTTCTTGTACTCTTTTCCAAATATTATTTTGTATATCAAATATTTTAAAAAGCCTTTTTTTCTCTGTAGTAGTAGCATTATCAAAGCTTTCAGTAGCATTTCGCATTATCTTCTTTTGCTTATCCTGGATTTCATTAATATTATTTAAGATGTCTTTTCTTTCACTTTCCGTTAAATTATCATTATTAAGTTCATTATTTAACTCTTTAATTAATTGATTACCAGTTTGAATTTGATTTCTTACATCTTCCCCCCAAAATATTTTACTTAAAGCTCTCCCGGCCAATGGTGCTTTATATATAAATCCACTCATTACAGCTCCACTTGCAAATGAATCAGCTAACCCTCTGGTTAATTCGACATCTTTACCTAACATAAACTTATCTGTCATGTTTTCAGCTAGAGTTGCTGCAACCTCTGAACCACCTTCTTGGAACATGTCTTTAGTCCACCTAAGGTAATCATTTGTAAGATATCTTTTTACTGTCTCAATAATAGATTGATCGCCTTTAACAGCCCTCATTACACCTTTTACTTGTCCTAAGGTTACTCGTTCTGAAAGATATTCAGCTCCCCCTACTATTGCTGGAGCTAATAATAATTCAAGACCACTATAAGATGGACCCCCAGGTAAATTCATTTCCTTTTCCATTTCTAGAAATTTACCACCGGCAGCGGAAGCCCCTAACATTGTTAAAGAATATGTAGGCATAGCCATCATAGTAGCCATTATTGGAGCTTGATTACCAATTAATTGCGCTATCCAACTTGCAACGCCACCCATACTATCTATGTCTGTTACTTCTTGATTCTTTGCAAAAGTGCCTCTGGTATTTTCAGAAACATTGTCTAAGAAATCATTAACATCTTTAGTTTCTTCGCTAGCTAAAAGATTAAATGCAGGACCAGCTAAAGCAAACATCCAATCTGGCATATCATATTTATCACCAGTAATTCCTTTTGCTAAATTATCCGCAGCAGTTTTTAAATATCTCGGAATAGCTAATCCCCCATTAACTAATTCAATGGTAGACGCGGCGAGCGATCCTAAAGCTATACTAGAAAAACTATAATCTCTTTTTATTACATCAAGATATTCATCGGCTTCACCAATTTCTTTAGAATTAGTTTTTAAATCATCAAAAATATGTTTGCTTTTTTCAACAATAGCTTCATTTTCTAAAACTATATTTGCAAGTTGTTTTTTAGCCTTATCTAAATCTTCTTGGGTTTTATAATCACCTTGAGCTAAGTTAATAGCCTGTAACTCGTTAGTTTTTACTTTGGTGCTTAACTTATTAAGATCTAATTTATTTTTCTGTATCTTTTCTTCCGTAAATTTTTTATCACCTTTAGTAAGAGTAGCTTCCCTTTTTTTTAATGCTTCTGTTTCAGGATTTAATTTACCTCCTCCATATTTTGAGGGTATGTAATTAGTCCAACTAGACCAGTCCTTTGTATCTTCTTGGCGTAAATAATGGTCTACCCAACCAGATTGTAAATTTTCTTGTTTTTTATTAAGCCATATATTTTTAGCAGTTTCTAAAATTTCCTCTTCAGATGGCTCTACTAAATTTGTTCCGCCATTTTGTTCATTTAATAATTTTTTAGCCTCTTCAACCGCTTCAGTTCTCCCCTCATCTACTGGGTCTATATAGACTCCAGCTGTTGGTCCTGTGCTAGGCACATATACTTGATTATCTTCAGCCCAATTAATTGAAAATAATTCATCTGATTGAGGAATAAGATTATCTTCATAGTCTAAAAGATCCTTTTGTTGTTTTTCTAACCACTCTTGTGATTGAGTTTTAGGGCCTTCTTCAACAATTTCCTCTTCAACAATTTCCTCTTGAGGAGCATATGTAACTTCGAGTTCTTTTTTTGCTTTAGGATATCTTTCGCCAACAACTTCAACCTCTCTTAATTGGTTTTCTGCACCTACACCGATTTGCACTTCTTGGCTATCAATATTACCTTCAGCTATCATGTCCGCTCTTCTTGCATCTACTGCAGCTTGTATTTCGTCATCCGTCAACCCTTGATCCATTAAGCTTAAAGCTAAGTGTTCAAGCTCTAGCATTTGTGCTTTATTTAGCATATTAAATTAATTTATTATGACTTAACCCATTTGTTTTGATCTCCAAATTCTACTAGCCCCAGAATTTTCAACAAACTCTTTAGCTTTTTTGTCTTTAAGTTCTTTTATTTGATCTTGAATTGATAATATAATTCTATCGCCATTTTGTTCCCATGTTTTATCTACTTCTATCTTCTCTTTTGCAGTTTTACCTTTTTTAAACCTTTCTTTCCAAAAAATTTCAACATGATCACGGTCATTAAAATTAAATTCTTTAACTTTTGAATGCCTTCCCCATTCTTTTTGGAATCCAGTTTCATTACCCTCCGCATCTTTTATTGCTATTTTATTACCATCCGCATCTAACCTATCGAATTGTTTTGGGCTACCATAAGCATGCTGATAAGTTAATACTCCATTATCTGAAAATTCAATATCTGTTATGGCCTCCCCACCAGGTATATTTGCAGGTATTTCACCCATTATAGATATTATATCTTTATCCGCTAAACCTTTTACAAAACGTTCAGTTTGATTTTGAAGTCTAACTTTAAACTCTGAAGGTCCCGGTTTAAAAGGAATAGTATCAGCATATTTTTGTCTATCAAATTGTGTTTTAAATACACTAACATACTCATTCATTAAATCTTCTGTTACCTTCTCCTTAGCTTCAACTTCACTCATTTTATATGCTTTAGGTCCAAATCTATTTGTAATTTGTAATCTTTTTGCAACAGATTCAGCATCTGTTCCTGGATATTCCTTTAACATAGCCTTGAACATCTCATCTGAAACAATACCTTGCTCCTGAACGGAATTTAATTCAGCCTTCCACATAGCCTCGTAGGTAGCGGCATCTAATCCCATAGTATCCAATGCAAATGCTTCATCACCCTTCTCCCCAAACTTAGCAATATTCTCATTCATAGCATCTCTTATCGATTTTCCTTGTACATCATCGCTCCATACTTGTCGATTCTCTGGTTGACCCCCTGATTTATATGCATTTTGTCTTTTTCTCCAAGTATTATCATACCCTACTAGATTATCAGTTATAGACGACATCTTTGCAGTAGTTTCCGGTAAATGTGCTTCAAAATCTTGTAAATCTAAATTTATTTTTTTACCATTAGAAGTAGCACCTCTTAATACCATTCTATCACCTTCAAAAACAATTCCCCCATCAAATTCATCATTTAATAAGTCAGCATACATCTGTTGGAACTTAGGTTCCATAGTCTTAGAAACATCACCTTGGATTGAGCCTACAGCGAATTCGTTTATTCTATTATTTAATAGGGCTTTAGCATTTTTCATCATCGGAACATGACGCAATAATTTCTTCATTTGCACCGATTGCGTTCTAGCATCCATGTCTTTATCTTGAGCTATATTTACATAAACATCCATCAGTTGATTAGAAGTAGCATCCCATATGTTGTTAAGATAATCCGAAGTTTGCGATGCACCTTCTTTATCTTTGTAAGTTTCTGGAATATAAAATGCATCGGTTACTTGATCTTCAAGTACTTTAGCGGCTTTAGTTTGTGCATCGGCTTGCATTTTTTCTGCCTCATATGCTTGTTTTCTTTTAAGAATTGCCGCGTCTCTTATTTGTTCAGCTTGCTTATTAAATAATGCTGCATTCCTATCACCAGCTGCCGCTGCGCTAGCACCAGAATAAAAATCATTAGGATTTATTCTTCCTCTTTTAGATAATGGTATAGCCATAGTATTAAATTATTACTTGTTTAAATTCAACGTCTATTTTATTGTAATCCACAATATCGAATCCATCGCTATTTACATAGGTAGCTTCGGGTAATACTTCATCGGACATTACCCCTTGGAATAATCCAAATCCATGTTTATTAGGGTTTTTATATTTAAAAATATAAATATTCAGTCCAGAATTAGATTGCCCTATTATTTGGATATTTTTCTTTAATCGTCTATCTGAAAATGCCGTATTCGCCATTGAACCTGCTGCATCAATAGTGCCACCCCAACCTGCTTTTATTTGGGCTTGCTGATATGCTACTTTATCTGAAGCATCTTTTAATTGAGCTCCTTTAATTCCCGCAATATCACTTAATTGACTATATTGATTATTTTGTTGAGCGGCAGCACCTTGTCCAATAGTGACGTCCGTTTTCCATTGATTTTCTGCTGCCCATTGGTTAGCACCAGTTTGTGCTTGAGCATTATACATTTCTGCACCAACATCAGCTCCAAATTGAGTTTGCAAAAATTGGTTTTGTGAAGCAGTATCTGTAAGAGCAAATTGATTTTGAGCACCAATATTAAATTGTTCCATTGCTGTATCAGCTCCAAATTGTGTCGTTGCAAATTGATTTTGAGCTTGCGCTTCAAATCTTCTTTGCTGGTTAGTTGCATCTGCAGAAAATCTATTAGCCTGATTTCTTGCATTCGCCCCAAACTGTTCTGCTTGATTAGCTGCTGATGCTCCAAATTGTGCAGCTTGATTAACGGCTCCTACATTAAATTGAGATTGTCCTAAATCAAATTGTGATGCTAAATTACCTTGTGATAACTGAGCTCTTTGCAATTCAGATTCACCCTGAGCTCTCATCATTTCATTTTGTTTTACTTGCCTATCAATATCTGAAGATATCCCAGCTTTAGATTTTGCTGCTGCTGCTGCAAGGGCGGTTGCCCCACCGGCCCCAGTTCCTGCTTGTGCAGCTAAGTCTTGACTAGCAGCTAAAGATTGATCTGCTTCTTGAGCAGCCATTTCGGATGCTGCAGTTGAAACTTGCAGATTATTCATTGTATTAGTTAAACCTGTGGCGCTACCCCTTTGTAATCCAGCTATACCTGTTTGTCCAGCCGTATAGCCAGTGCTATCATAACCTTCGCCTGTATAACCTTTAGCATTATAACCTTGAGCCGTTCCTAATTTATTAAGCCCTTGCATTTGTGATGGATCACCAGCTGAAATAGCACTCCCTAATGTAGGGGCTTGAGCTTGCTGTATTTTATATTCTTGAGCTTCCAAATCCTCAAAGGTATTATCAAATTTGTGTTCTTCTAAATTTTTAACTGCTGCATCCAGTTCTGCTTGCTTTTCCTTTTCAGTTTTCTTTTTCTTTTTAATACCTTTAGACGCAAGAGCAGTTTTAATCCCTGCCCCAACTAAAGCTATACCACCAGCAACAAGAGCTGAAACACCTAAACTACCATAAACTAAATTATTTACAGCTGTTTCAGCTATAAACAATGAAGTCTCTTGTAAAATTTGTGAAATTAAAATCATTATTATTTTTTTAAATTATTGTATTATTTTAAAGCAATATCAGGATCATTAAAATCTTCGGTTGATATTTCTTCAACAACCTCTTCTACAGTTGTTTTATCTGTAGCATGAACAGTTATAAAGATAGTATCTTTATGGGTATATATAATTCTTTTTGTGCCTGGTTTTGTTATTCCATGATAAGGGGCTTCAACTCTTACAATACCCTCCTCCGAAGCTATACTTAATTCGCCACTCATTATAAAAAACGGATGTAATTTTTTATGTATTTTGGTTGTTATAATTTGCCCAGCAGGCATAAATATTTCTCTTACATATTGCCCATCACAAAACGTGTGTTTTAATGTGTTTTTTTCATCAAAAGCCTTACCAGTTATAGATCCTGGGGTAGCTATGATTTTTTTTTCAATTTTCATAGATAAATCCCTAAAATATTGTTTAGGGGATATCGCTTCTTCTTTTTTTATTAATTTCATTTAATTTAATTTAATAATATTTATTGTGAAGAATATACTGCTATAGAACTTATTGAAAATAATTCTGTTTTAGTTCCTGCGTTAGCTGCTGGTAAAACTAATTTAGTTGTTGCAAAGGCTCCTTTAATTCCCGATACTAATTTAGTTGAATCTGCTACAACAGCCCCATTAGAAACTTTATATGTTGTTTCTTCTGAGACTATTGGTGCAAAAAATTTACCTTCTTTTTTTTGAAAAGGAAAGTTTATTATACCCATTATGGTTCTCTATTTTGTTCTATTATAATAGTAACTGTACCTAATCCTGTAATTCTACCACCTGTAGGATAACTTAATGTTATAGTTCCACTTCTTGTTGCAGGTATAGGTGGTGCTCCCGTATAATCATCTACATTTATAAAAAATGGTGTTTCAGCCGCTAAGCTTGGAATTGAGGAACTTGTGGGGGTTGATGTTTCACCAATTTTTATCCATGAATCATTAGCTGTCACCTCTAATATTACATTTGGTTCAGTTGCCCAAAACCCAACTGTTGCTGTAGAATATGCTGGATTATTTTCCCACGCAAAATCAGGGGGTTGATTAGCTGCTACAACACCCATTGTGGCAGCTACTATAGGACTAGTATTTATAGTTCCTGTAGCTGTTTGATTAGTTGTAAATACATCTAATAATACTGATATGCTTGCTTCTCCCCCATCTGCATTAACATTTTTAGTTATAGTATTAGCTGGTGTAAAAGTTACATTATCTAAACTACTATTAGTTATTGTTTGTGTAGTACTTACTCCTCCAGCAGCCCATAGCACTGTAGCGGTTCTACCTGAAGTTCCATCAAATGGTCCCCAAAAATAAGCAACACCAATTGTTTGCCCGCCCGGAGGTGTTAATACCGCCCCTGTAGTTCCAGCCCCCGTAAGGGCTGTCCACATTAATATAGGTTTTACTGTAGCTGCTCCTGTTAATTCAATTGTTCCCGAAGTAGCAACTGAAGGCACAGTAACATCCATACTATAATCTACTAAATTTGCATTACCACTATTTCTAGCAGCTGTTGGTGTTTGTGGACTAATAGATGCAGGCATACCTGAAATATCTACTGTTATAGTGCTTGATGATATAGGATTAACTGGATCTGGTATATAATAATCAGTTCCCGGAGTTAATACCCATGTTAAAGTTGAAGCTCCTGCGGTACTTCTAGAAATTGAAGCTGGTGCTAAATCTGTATTGCTTACATCATCATCAATATTAACAATTAATAACGCAACACTATATGCAAAAGATGCACCTATACCACTTATAGCTACTGTTTTAGTACTATTAGCTGTTCCTGAAGTAGTTGTTATAACAAATACTAAATTACCATTAGTTATAGATCCGGGATTAATAATACTAACTCCTGCTGGAGGTGTTAATATTATATCGTTAATTGCTGTAAATTGATAATCAGAACTTATAGGACTAAAAGTAGCAATCCATTGAACTTGTTGATTTGCTTTAGAACATACTGAGGTTTCTCCAGTAACTACACTATTTGGCCCATTTCCAGAAAAATTCAAAGCAGTACTATAAGAGGTTGCTGCAGTAGGTACTGTGCCTAAAGCACTTATATCTGTTTCTATATATTCAATTGTCCATCCATCGGTTCCTTCATATTGAATATTATTAAAGGTTTTTATAGTAGAAGGATCATCATTAAATATTGGGACAATATAAGATTCTTGTGCATCCTCTCCATAAAAACTATTTCTCACTACATTAGGTGAATTGTGTTGCCATAAATTACCCGTATTAAAAGAATAAAAAGTATTATTAAGACTTATAGCTTTTTCAGGATTATAAGATTTAAATGTACTCCAAGCCCCTAAAGATTCATCAAAAGACAATGTTAAATAATTACTGGAGGCTGTAGCTACATTTGTATCATCATTACTGTCATAACATTCCCCAATTAAAGTAAGAGTGTATTGAGCATGGTATTCATCATAACAACCTACCACGGAAGAAGCACTTTTTAAGGCATCTCTAAAGAAGTCTGACATTCCATTCTGTGAAATTTCTACTATTTGATTTCCTGCCAACCTTAATATAACCCCATTGTTTTTATCTGCAAAGTATTGAGCAACCCCATAAGAAGAAAATGATTCTGGATTTAAAGATATTCCATATTCACCATTAATTGGTGCTATAGTTCCTAAAAATTGTGTATTACTAGTTACAGGAATATTACCTCCTTCAGCTGAATAAATAAAGTCTTTATTTATTGGCGAAAAAGAAACCTTATCTTCTTGAAAAATATTTATAGCGGTATCATTAGCATGTAATTTTTGTATTGATCCATTCCTTGGATCTAATGATACTGTTAAACCTCCCTCAGATTCATTAAACTGATTTATATAATTAATACCAGTTCTAGAGTTAAATAAACCACTAGAATGAATTAAAGTATTAAATCTTAACTCCTCTGCAAAATTTTCTTGTACTACATAAGCTCTTACTCCATAATCAAAAGCTGTTTCATTATATCCTGCTTTTAATCTATTTACTTCTATATGAGTACCTTGGGGTGTTGATGTAGCAGTGCCTACAGTTATTGTTAATAAATAACAATTGAAAAAGTCAATGTTTATAGCTGTTGTAGTTAAATCATCAATTAATCCACTAGTAGCCGTTTCATAAAATATATCCAGATCTGTTTCCACAGGGGTAGTTTCATAAATGCATAGTCCAGTAGTTACACCCCCAGTGGACACTAATGCAGTTCCTGCAGGGTTTGCAATAGATTGTACTATTGTAGAGTTTGATCCTGTTTGATTAGTAGCATTTAAATATTTAGGAAAAACAGATACATCACAAGGCGATATAGAATTTCCTGTGCTTGGTGGTATAACTGCCGTTTGATCTCTTGGTATTTTATTTATACTATCACCTAATCTAGCTACTGTATTTTGAGCTGTTACAATAGAAATCCAATTATAATATTCTTGTTCCCTTTGTTTTATAACTACCCTATAAGAATAAGCCCAATCTAAAGCTTTTAAAGCGTCTATTTGAGTTTGAGAAAATGCAATTCTTAGGGCATTAAATGCATCAGTGGAATTAGCATCTCCCGCTTCTGGATCTATATATATAGAGTCTCCTCCAGTATTAGATAATATAACAGGTGTTTGTCTTCCAAACTTATCTGCTAGTACAATACCTATTTGGTAAGTTCTTCTGGATTTAACAGATAAATAAGGTATTCTAGCATTTCTTGCAGCAGCTTCCCCAGTATTAGTTACATTAAAACTTATATCTGGTATATTATAATTTTGTAAAAAATTACCATATACTATTCGCCCACCTGCTAATTCTTGAGTTTTAGCAACTCTAGGAACCGCATCATATACCCTAGTTAATTGATCAGGTGGTAATGTTTTAAAAGGATCTTGAGATTCATAAAAGAAGTTAACTAAAGTTGCTGTAGTAGTAACAGGCTTACTTTCAACTACATATAAAGTAGTAGATCCTGTTTCTTTATAAACTAATTCAGCTTCAACAATTCCATACCCTGTTGGTGTTGGTACTCGTAATTGAACAGCTTTTATAGCATTTATAAAAGTTTCAATTTCACCGAAATCACCACTAGTAGTGCTTATAACATCGGGATTATTTAATCTAGAAAACATTGTAGTAGTAAAAGGAGCCAATAAACTATATTCCCCATCTTCAAATTTCCATCTATATGAAAATCTAATCATTTTGTTTTCTAAAAAGTTAGATGTAATAGTAGCCCCTTGCTCATCCGTTGTTCCAATACTTAATACTGTAGGTGAATCATAAGGTGCAAATTTAGCTACAGAAGCCACATCATCTAATGATGTTAAATTTGTGTAATAAGCTGCATCATTTCTAGCTTTTTCAACATTAATTTTTCTTGGACAATTTCTATTATCAGTCCAGAATAATAAATTATCTACTAAGTTTATACCATTAACAGAAAAATCTTGATGGAAATTTAAATCACTTCTAGTGATTAATGTTCTTAATTGGTTATTTACTTGACTAAACTCATAAATACCATGAGTACCTGTATTTGTTTTATTAACACTATTATTAGTAGTTGTAAAGAAATATATCCTTTCTGTAAAATTATCTCTGAATACACCTATACATTTAGCATTAGCTGTATTTATATCTCCTATTAATTCAGTACCGAGAATATTTTCTACAGCGCCCATATCAGCACTTTCAGATTTGCCTATATTAACATTTAGTGCTTCTCGGTATTGGCCCGGAGGTACTAGTCTATCATCTAAATCACGGTTCATACCACCGCCATTAAATGTTCTTTTAATTACTGGCATAAAATTCTATTAATGTTTAATCCATTTTGATTTCCCTCTAAATATTTGTGAGATTTCTGGAAGTTTTATATTAGATAATCTTATTTTAGCATTTCTCATTTTAGCATAAGCTTCTTTTTTGTATAAAGATACACCTGGAGCTGCAGATGGACGTAATTTAGCTAAGTTATATAGTATAAATGCCATTACAGCATCTTCAGCTAATTTAGGCACAAATACATTAGAAAAATCTCCATTTTCACCTAATCCATCAGATATATATCTTAATGTAATAATATCATTAGTTTTAAATCCTGAACTAAAATATACCTGCCCTGCATTAAGATCTAATACAAAAGTACCATTCATATTAGCAAACTCTGGAATAGTTCCATATCTTTGCCCCCACATACCTAGTGTATTTTCAGGGCCATAAATACTATTATAGTAGCCAATATAATAACTTGCTAATTCACTAACTGTTAAAAGTGAAATTGCTTTTTTATAACGATCTAAAGTTTCTGATTCTTCTGCCCAAAGCACTTCCCCAGTTTGATCATATAAATATTTATAGTCAGCATCTTGCGCAATACCTCTTGTAGGTTTTGTTGTTTGTGAAGGTAATATAGGCCTCATATTACCATATTTATCTGTAAAAGAAAAACTTACATAATTTACAAAATCTGATGGTAATGACATTTGTAATGTAGAACTTAATTGTATCTCTATAGTTTTATTAGAATAAAAAACGTCATAACTAAACTCTTGAACCGCTCGTTGTGCCCAAAAAGCCACTTCATACCTAGGAACTTTTGTTAAAGCTTTACCATCTCCAATATAAGAAATCATAAAATTACTAATAATATCATTTATATTAGTTCTTCTATATGATCCAGGTATTTCTGTTCCATTACCACCATCTAGGGCGGAATAATTATCTACGTCTAAAGGTCTTCTTGATATTGCCATTATTGTTCAGTTGTTGTAAGTTCTTGTTCTTTTGCCATTGCAAATTGAGATACATCTGGTTGTTTTATAACAACTCCAGCATAACTTAATATTCTTACTATTAATTCAGATTGTTCTGATGGATCAAGTTGGAAATTATAAGATTTAGCAGGAGTGTCATAACTATCAGTTGCAGGATCAAATTGAGTTGAATCATAAATAGGCTCATTAGGAATACCGCTTGCTATTTGTGAAGCAGTTGGCATTACATAACCCCATTTTGGTTGTACTGGCTTTGATAAATAATCTATTGTTACATCTGTAGTTATAGAACTCGGATATACTTTAACTCCAGTTGAAGTTAATGTATAAACAGGTTGTGTAGTTACAGGATAAGTTAGAGGAGATAAATTTATATATTTAATTTCTTCATTAGATGTATTATCAGCAACAACATTATTTACATTAACTACTCCTAGTTTATAAAAGTCAGTAGGATAAGTAAAAATATCCCCTGTTTTAGTTAATTCTATAGTATTATAAAATGCTGCAATTTTTTGGGCTACAGTTAATACGGGATTCGAAAAGTCACTTTCTACATTAGTACCGGCATTACCTGTTTCATAAACCATTTGTTTCATAAAATAACTAGCAAATATTGACTCTTGAGCTTGCGTTGCTAAACTATTAAACTCCTCAGGTGTTATATAACCTCTATTATCTTTGTTAGTAATAACAAGAACAGCGTTATATACAGTATTTATATTTACCATTTATTTATTTTTAGTATTAATTAGGTGATATAGAGTTAATTTCTCACTCTATATCAAGTTTATTAAGCTAATTTCTTAGCAAGAGATTTCATTAAATCTAAACCTTCATCAGTTTTAAAATACTGAGCTAATGCTGCATAAGGGTGTTGATCAAATGGCACTGTCATTATTTTTTTACCATTAGTAAATCTAAATACAGTATTTTCATCTGTAAGTGTAACTATATTTGCTTCAACCGCTCTATTGGCTAAATTCCTTAATTGAAGATCATCATCATTACTTAATTCAATAAATAATTTAGGTTGCTTTTTAGCAAAATTATATGCATCTCTTTTTAATTCTTTAGATGATAGTTGTCCAACAGAACTTCCTAATTCTGTACGCATTATAGCTTCTAAATGACTAATATCTAGTTCTTGCACTAAGTTTAAAGCTTTTAATTCATATTCAATCCAATCAATTTCCTCTTTAGCTTCCTTAGCTGTATCTACTTCTTCCCATAGACTACCATGGCCTAGTGGATGATATATAGACATTAATTTCTGAAGATTTTGCTTTTGTCTCGGAACGAATAAAACACCATCTTCAAACATAACATGTTCTAATAAAGCTGGTCCTTTTTGTTCATCTATAAAAAGACTCGGATGATTTGACGTTAATCTTAATTCTCTAGTAGCACCTGTTTTCTCATTAAACCATAATAATGGTTTTCTAGGTGTATTTCTTGTTTGAATAGACCAAGAAATAGGAGATCTTCCGTTTGTTAATACATAAGATCTATCCTTAATTTCCCAATTCTTTTCTAAAGGAGAAATATTTAATTCTTTTTTTGTATGTGTTTTTGTTGTCATAATAAAATAATATAAAATAATATAAAATAAGAACACGAGGCCCCGAAGGGCCCGTATCCTACGTTAATAAAGATTATGCGTCTTTGAATAATACAAAATTATTAGCCGCTTGTGTAATAAGACATCTCTCACTTAAGTAATTGATTCTCATTTCATCAACATCTGTTGTAACAGCTCCACCTACAGATCCAGTGATCCAAGATTTATTTTTTCTGTTATCAACTTCAGAAGCTCTGTATCGAACATGTAAAAAAGGTCTCTTAATGTTTTGACCTAGTTGTTGATCATATACAGTTGAAGTACCTGCAGGAATTAAAACCCCTTCAACGTCTCCAAAACCACCTCTTGTTGACCAATCATTAAGATATTTCCAGTCAGTTTTATAGAAGTCATAAGAACCTCTTCTGTAACCAGTAAATCCTAAATTAAGTGCCATATCTTCGCTATTATTAAATACCCCATAAGAAGTACCAGTAGCATAAGCCCCATTTTGTTGGGCTAAGATATCATCAATTTCTAAAGAAAGATTTCTATTTAAGAAAAGCATATTTTCTTCGATAGCACCTTGTTTATCTAATTGTTTAAGTACTGCATCAAAGTCAGTAAGCGCACCACCACCAGCAGCTTGTGCTCCAAATCCAGAATATACATTCCCTCTTGCCTCTAAAGATGCGAAGAAACCTTCAGTACCTTTAGCAGTTTGAACTGAACCATATCCTAAAACAGCACCAGTACCATTTTGTAATACACCTTCAACCATAGACATTTCTAAATAGTCTTCCCATCGAAGTCTATTTTCATGCTCTGATTTCATGTACCATAAATATCCATTAGCTCCATTCTCAGAAGTTACTTCAATCCAACCGATCTGAGCAGTGTCAGAACCATTAATTTGGTAATTTTCTTTAAGAATAATTGGAGAATTAGAAAAAGTAGCATAGCTAGGATCAAGTTTTCCAGTAAAATTTGAAGTTCCTTTTGCAAATTCAGATCCATAAACTATAACAGTAAATTTATCTGCAGCAATAACAGCAGGTGTTGCTGTATAAGTTTTTATTGAAAAATGTTGTGCTGACACGAATGTTACTATACCTTTAACTACAGTTGCCCCTGCAGCACCAACATTACCAGAAGCTGCTTCTGCTTGGATCATAACTGTTTGACCAATTCGGAAGTTAACTTCAGTAGTTGTTTGTGTAGTTGAGCCTAAACTTGTAGGTTGTAGTGCTGGATTAACATAATAATGTTGAGTTACACCCCCTGTGGCACTTAGATTGGCCGTGGAAGCAGTAGTTGCAGCATTATTTGCTACGTGTAAACATTGTGTATATCTAGTATGCAATCTTCCTTGTTCAGTCCAAATTATTTGGTCTGAAGCAGAAGGCATTTCTGCTGATACCATACGAAGAAAAGCGCCGATAGTTCTGTTTCCATATCGTTCCACTTCTTTTTCATATACATCAGGTAAAAATTGTTGTCCCCATTGTTTAAAAGCTGTATCTGTGAAATTTATATAATTCCCAGCATACATATTTTTAGTTTGGGTTGGTTGTAGTGGGGCCGGGACCCCGCTTGTAAAAGCCATATTGTTTTGATTTTAAGTTGTTATTGTTTCCATTTAATTCGCAACTTACTAGTATCATTATCGTTAATAGAAACGGCCCGTATACCAGAGGTATTTGTCTTCGGCATTGAAGAGTTATCATTTCTGGGGTCCATCTTTATATTTTTAGCTCGTCTAGCACTATCTATAATAGCATCGGCACGGCCTTGCTCATAGAAGTGATTTGCTAATTTATCTGCATTTTGTGCAGCAAATAAAGATTTATGATAATAACTAGCGTCTTTTATATCGCCATTATTATCTATATGCGAGTTTACCCAATTAACAATGTTATATTGGAATTCTTTAACTTTCTGAGGATTATCTACTTTATAACGGTATGTATTTTTTCCGACATTAAAATCAAAACCTTTGAAATTATCATTAAAAACTGAGTCCGTTTGTTTTTTAAAATTTTTCCTTTTTTCCTCTGTTACCTTTGTTAGTTGCTTGTGATTATTATAATGATCAATTGCTTCTTTATGTTCTGGAGTAATAGTATCTTGGCTTCTTAACTTAAGATCAGCATAATATTTCTCTTTATTAGAATTGAAGTGATTTTGAGCATTAAATAATTCCTCTTTAAAAGCTAATTGCTTAGCTTTTATATCTTGCGGATTATCCGCCTCCCCATCATATGCAAAATTTTTATTGAATAAAAAATCAATATCTGCAGAATCCAAATGAGGTTTAGTTTTTGAGTAATATTCTCTTAATAAACTAATATTATCAATTTTTGATACATCACGATTAAGATTTACGTAATCTTCCATTGTGCCACCTGTATCCTCTAAAAATTTAATTAGTTTATCAATATTCTCTGGAAGTTCTTTTGTAACTTCTTTAGTTTCTTCTTTTTGTGGGATAGGAGTTTTTTCAAGAATTTCCTCCTTTTTTATATTTTCTTTAGTATTCTCTTCTGTTATTAATTCAAGTGGTGAATCTGGAATACTAGTTTCTGTATTAGTTTCTACTTCAACATTTTTAGGTTCTTCAATTTTCTTTTCTAATACTTCTTCCGTTTTTTCAACGGTTTTTTCTTCTTTTTTACTATCTTGCTCCCGTAATGATCCGCCCATTTCTTTGCTATCTTTGGGTGGAACTTCCACAGGAATCTTCTCTGTTTCTCGCTTCGGAATGGCATCTTTTTTTTCGTTTTTAGTTTTTGCTTCTTTTTTAACTTTAGGTTCTGCTTTAGCTATAGTTTCTTTTTTAACCTCTTTGGGTGGTTTGTCTAAATTTATTTTATAAACACCATCGGTTTGTAATCCAAAAGCCTCATCAACTTCTCCACTTTTTACAGCTTCCTCTAATACAACTGCTTCTTTGTTTTGAATAGTTTCTTCAGTTTTTGGTGCTTCTTTAACTTCTATTTGTTCTTCCATAATATAATATAATAATTAATTGTTTTTTATCTTGGTTCAAATCTCGATAAATCAATACCGCCTAAAACATCATTTCCTTTTGATTCAAAAGATTTTTTTGGTTTTCCGGTATCTGGTGGCCCAACAATACTACTTACTGATGCCTTTACATTTGCAACTTCTTTTTGAGTTTCTGATTGCTTATCTACTAACTCTTTTTGAGCTTGTAATTCTAATTGTTTTAATTTAACATTTAAATCATATTCAAATTGCATTAATTCTCTTTTAGATCTTGCTTCAACCTCAAGTTTTTTTATTTCAAACTCTATATCTGCTTTTCTATATTGTATTTTAGATTCTGTTTTAACCTGTTCAGCTTGAGCTTTAGCATTTTCTATCTGTATTTGTGCCTGTCCTTGAGCTTCAGCCTGCGCTGTGCTTGCAGCTTGTGCTTGTTGCTGATCAGCTTGTTGTTTTTTTATTCTTCTAAATTTCAATAACTGATTAGCTAATTGTATATTCTTTATTTCTCTTACATCAATTGCATCCTCTAAAAATATACTCTCTCTAGATAAAGCCATTTGTATATTTGCTTCGAGTAAAGTTTTTTCGTGTTCATCAGGGGCTAACTCCAGAAAAATACCAAAATCATGTAAATGTAAATCTTTCATTTCTTCTAAAGACCCAACAGAAAATGGCCCTAATGCCCCTATAAAAGCCTCTTTAGTAGGGTGATATTCCAAAGCATCTTTAAATCGCAAACCAATACATTGTGCTAATCTTTTAGTAATATTCATACTACTATCTAAAATATGTCTAGTAGCTACATTACTATTAGCTGCTGCTAATTTCTGCACTCCGACTAATGCTTTAGGATCTGGATCGGACCCATCTCTAGCTTCATTTAAACCAGTTATATCCCTAATCATTTGTATATATTGATTATAAGCTGCAACTAGAATTTGTATTTGGTTACCTCCACCACCAGGTAATTCTGTAATAGGAATTTTACCTAAATTTTGATCTCCTTCTGTGGTTAAAGATCTACCTATAATAGATCCTGTTTGGAAATACATATTTAATGCTTCTTGTGGATTATAATTAGTTCCATTACCTAAATCAATTTCTGCTAATCCATCAGCATCTAGATATACACCTGATGGTGTCATTTTTTGAATAGCTTGCTGCATTTTTAAATGAGTAAGTTGAATCAAATCTGCATAAGGCATCATTTTAGATACTAAAGAATTAATTGCTCCCCTGTATATTCTAGGAGCGCTTACTACATAATTCATTAATACTAAATTAGTATTAGAATTTGGTCTGACTATATTAGAAGCTTTTTCCCATTGTAATATTGTATTAGTACCTAATATTGATACACCTTCATAAACAGTTTCTACAGCTTCCGCAACTTTTTCAAATCTATTTCTTTTATCATTAGGTGGATTAAAAGAATCATCTTTTTGGATTGCTTTGCTTGCACCAGTAGAAGTTTCTTTTATTTTGTAAACATTGTTTTCCCAAGTTTTCCAATTAAAATATAACACTGAAACAATATTATTATCATTATTCCATGATGCATTGGTATTATCATTATAAGATGTCCAATCATAACTTTGCTTAGCTAATTGTTGAAATTCCTCATTAGATACTTCTGGGAATTGTTTCTTTAATTCATTAAGCTTAACTCTTTTTACTTCCCCAAAATAATAACAGTCATTAAAATTAGGATCTTCTGTATAAGACCATATAAGATTAGCTGGATCTACATAATCTAATTTAATACCATCAGTATTATTAAATGTACATTTACCTGCGCCAATACCTATAGTGGTTATATCATAATCTATACGTCTTTTTATTTCATCATATCTATTAGATAAAAATACATTATTTATACCTTCTTCTTCAGCAATTTCAATACCTTGTTTATAATTTAAAGTCATATATAATTGAAATTCTTCAGAATTCAAAGGTAATTTTTCTTTAGGTAGTGCCCTAGGCGCTTTACCTAATTCTGCTTCCATTACATCTAATAAAGTCTGGGCAGCCATATCTTTTTCTATATTCTGAACAAATTTAGTTTTTCTATCTGTAGCAATAGGATCTTGTCCAACTGCTTTAATAGAAAATAACCTATCCTGCATACCGTTAACAACAATATCTACAAACTTAGGAATAATCGGAACTGGTTTCCAGTCTAAATTTAAATAAGATAAATCACCATTAACAGAAAATTCATCTTTATATTTTCCAATTGCTTGTTCACCCCTTGCGTATAATCGAAGATTATGATATTCATTAGTGGACTGATAAAATCTACCTATATTACCATCTCTATTAAACCAATCTTGTTCAATAGCTTTTGCCACTTGGAAACCATAATCAATAGATTGCTTTTCAGCATCAGAAACTGCTTGACTTGGAAATTGACTATATTGTCCTGTTGTTTGTGCCATATTTATTTTATTAACTGACTTCTTGATCCTTTATTATTATATTGTGAAAACATAAAATCAAGTTTTTTTATTGTTCGTTCTATATTTGGTCTATACATGTGTTTTCTACATGCCATAAGTGCTAGACCGCTACTAATGGATGCATCATGGGCAGTTCTTCGATTTATATCAAAACGAGCCCAATCTTCTAATGTCCTTTGAAAAAACATATTACCATGATCTTCCCGTATTTTTCCTACATATTCTTCAATGTAAGATTCTATTGCCGCTGCATGGGCTTGTTTTATATCTTCTGAAGTATTAGGTATTCCACCTAATTCTAATTCAGTTTTTGATAATTTAGATCTTAATTTGTCGGGGCGATTCATTGAGAATCCCCTATAACCTCTTCTTTTAAAATGATATAATAATCTAGGTTTATTATTTTCCGCAAGTAAAGGCATGCTATAAAAAGCACATGCCATTAAAACATCCTCAAAAAATATTTCAGCTGTTTGTGGTCTAGATATATATTCTAAAAAGAATTTAGTATTAGGTATGTCTGGATCCATTGAAAATGTAGTTAAGCCATGAAGAGCTCCTTTAGAACCTCCCCCACCTACTGTTCCTGATATATCATAAGGATCACACCCAAATGCTCCCAAACCATCATTACCTGGATAATATATACCATTTTTACTTAGTACATTATTTTGCAAGTTATGAGGCGGAATCCAAGAAATCATAAACCTGCCTTTAAGGTTAGGTTGCCAAATTACCTTGCTATCTTTTATGCCATTTCTCCACCCAAAATTTCCTCTAACTATATGACCTTTCCTAGTCATTTCTTCATTGAAATCTATTTGTTGGTAAATTTTAGTTAAATTAAATAACGAATTAACAGTTTCATCTCTAAATGCATGTTTTTCTGATCTCGGAAATTGTCTGTAATATTCATTTAAAGCATCGGGATCACTTTTTAAGCCTTCAACCTCATTCTCCCAGTGATTAATGACTCCCGTAGAGATGAGTTCACCATCAATTCCTTCAGCCGTTTCTGATGGTGTATCGAATATAGGGTACCCATACTTATTGATAAACCCTTCGAATCCCCATTCCATAGGTATGAACAAAGCATATAGTCCACTTGTAGTCTGGCCATTGCGATTTCTATTTGTGACATCTGAATTATTATATAGTTTTTTAAAATGATCTCCTCCTTTATCTAAAGAATTAGAAGTAGATCCCATCATACATTTTCCTACTATTTTGGAACCGAGCCTAAGACACGTTTTCGTGACCCTCCAGTTGTTGAGGATGTTGTCGGGCCTCTCCCATTTCCCTGATTCATCATGAACGAGGAGTTGTAGTTTCTCCCCATCATAGGAGTTGTCGCCCGTGTTCTTCCAATCGATGGTTGTATCCAATCCGGCTTGTATTTCCTCTTGCGAATCGGTGGTAAACTTAATGGTTTTCCTAGTGAGTCTCCTCGATGGAACCTTGTAGGATAATTCTGTTTTGGGGCGTTCCATACCATCCTGTATCGGTTTGAAAAAGAACGGATAATTGGTCGAGATTGGTACCACTTTATCTGTGAACATCTTCTTAGCATCTGCTCCAGTCTTAGATAAGATCCCAAACCTAGAGTCTGTTGAAGTTGTAGCCTGGTTGACACACTCAGATGATGCCATGAAACTAAACCCAGACCGTCTATTTTTAAGATAGCACATTCCGTAAGATCGTTTATCAGCCTTGCATGCCTCCCAAAAGTAGAAAAATATCCTATTTGCTTGTCTAAAATCTGGTGATCCCACATCAATTTTTGTCCAGTTGAGATAGATATAGTGTGATCCTGTAATGTAGCACGGCTCCATGTTGCACATGAACCAGTAACCATCATTACGATAATTAAACTCTTTATCAATATATTCGTAATAAGACTCTTTAATAGTTTCACTATAACTTTTAAAATCATATATTGTTTTTATTCTTTTTAAAGATTGGGGTTTTTCCAATTGTTTAAAATATTGATCAGATTTTTTTAATTTCTGCCCATCTATTTTTTTTGGAATTTTAGGTAGTCCTACCCTAAGATCTTGAATCTCATATATTTCTCCTAGCGTACCATCTTTACTTATTATAACACAATCTAAATCTTCATTATAGCCATAAGTAAATTTTTTATGTCTATTCCAATTCTTTACTTTTTTATTAGATAAATGATCAGTAAGAACTTTATATAACGTTTGTTTATACATTATTTTATTCTATTTTCTACCCCCAAAAAAGTTTTATTTTCTTTTTTGTTTTCTTTTTTATCTGTAAGTTCTTCAATCTTTTCTATTATTTTTAAAGAATCTTCTATAGCAACCCATTTTGCTTGAGCTGCTGTTTTGGCTTTTTCTGGGTCTAATTCAACTAAATCTATTGTTTGTCTTATAACTTTTTCAAGTTCTATTAGAGCTTTTTCAGCTGCTAAAATTATTTTCTGTCTGCGCTCCATAATTTATTGTTATATGATTTGATAAAATACGATAGAGTTTTGTATTTTCAATAGTAAATTCATATTCAGAATCAGGTGTAAATCCCACAATATCTCCACAGGAGACGTTTAAGGCATCTAAATTACTATCACTATAGATTAACTCCCCTTTTAAATTTTCGTCTATTTTAAGAGCCCATTTATCCTCTTTATAAAGTGGTTTTACAAAACAATAGCCATCTGTAGCCTTCCATTGATTATTATTTTTATATGCAAATACTTGATCTGGGGTTACAAAATATGTGTCTTCACTTAAAAAATTGGTAGAATTTTGTTCATCACCTCTAATATCAATCCATTTCCTAAATACATTATGATGTACAATAACTTTATCTCCTTCTTGAATAGGGGATTTTATATCTAATGGTATAGATGTAACAGTTCCAATTCTATTTACAAAAACATGATCTCTCTCATTAATTTCTGTATTTAATATTAATTCTTTTTCATCAATATTAATTTTATTATTGTATCTGTTTTTAGTTGATATAATATAATTTTGTATAGATTTCATTTAGTAATTCAAGTTGTATTCTATAGACACTGCCATATTAGAATTAAAATGTTTCCATGGCAATACTTCATTATTTTTAGTTATAAATATTTTATAAGTTCCATCCTCTTCTAAAATATCAGATATAATATGACCCCCATATACCTCTTGTCCTACAGAATAATGCATAGCCTCATTTTTGTAATCAGTACCTATGCTTATCTTCCTTATTAATTTCGCCATTTAATTTAAGTTTATATTAAGTGAGAGTACTCACTTGGGACATCAAAACCAGGACATTTTTTAGTTGAATACTGATTATGGCCCGATATTTTAGTTATATTATGTTGATTTATTAAATCAGTTAATAATATTATTAAAGAATCCTTTTGTTCTTCTGTTCTAGTATCTTTTCCTTCTGTAATACCTCCACCTATATAACATATACCTACTGTTCCTCTGTTGTGTCCTTTACAATGAGCACCGGTTCTACTTATAGGCCTTCCATCTTGTATAGTACCATCTAATTTAATAACATAATGATAACCTACATCACTCCAGCCATTGCCATTAACATGCCAATCCCTGATATCTTCAACATCAAAAGGTTTATCCTCTGGCGTTGCACTATAATGCAAGATTGCTTCTTTTATTGTTCTCATTACTTATGTTTATTATTTCCAAATACCTTCTCCATACCACGAGATCCGAAATAACCTCCAATCACGATAGTTAAAAGACCAGTAATTGAGTCAAGTGGATATCCTAGATACCAACCAGTAACATAGGATACTGTTAAGAATACTAATACAAGTGGCCGAACATTAGACGCAAGCCACGACCCTGATCTGGCATCTGCCACCCAACGTCTTGTAGTACCATCGATTTCCGCGCGTTCTATATCAAGTTTTTTTAAAGCAATAGCCTTATCACCTTCTGACATTCCGCTTCCACCGATAATTGCTTTAATAACACTACCAACAGGTGTATCACCTGCAATTGCACCGACTACACTGGGAATTTTATTTAATAAAAATTTTCCCACACCGGTATCCTTAAATTTCTTTTTATCACTCATTTAATTAAATTTTATTTTATTATGCAAAAGCCATATAAATCATTGTCTCTCCTGTAGCATAATTAATTGCACCCCCACTTGCATTAATAGTAAACCCAGTACTACTAAAAATAATACTATTACCTGTGAATTCAGCATACGCCTCATTAGGTATTAATGTTTCTCCAGGATTATTACCTCTTACGCTATCAATTATAACCCATTCTTGGGTTCTATCAATATTTTTTATCATTATCCATTTTGGCTCAAAATCAGTAGTTATAGTAGGACTCCCCGTTGTTTGCGTAGCGGTATACGAACCTATTTTGCTATAACCTGCAACTGAATGCCAAGCATAACATATATACTCTTGTGCTGAACCATTTACCCATCCATCAGTTCCAATAGAGAGAAGTGTAGAAGTAGGAGCAGCAGCAAACATAGCACCTGCTGAATTGTACTCAGCCCCATCCCCATTTAAAGATAATTCATAATGATAAGCTGTTAAATCTTTACTCCAAGCAAACCAATTTTCAGTATTAGAAATGCTTTTGATGAGAACAAATTCCGGAGCGGAAGTTAAACCATGCCCAAAAGTTGCAGCACTACCTGTACCAGTATATGTTGCTATACTAAATCCTGCTGCCGTATTTGCAGAAACCTGGGATGTTGTACTACCAGTGCCATTACTTACCGCTGTACCACCACCTTTCCAATTCCATGAAACATAATCTCCCGCCCCACTTGCTCCAACAAAACTTCCATTACTGGTTCCTGAGGTTGCAGTAAACCCAGTTGAATCTAAAGATGATATATATCCATAAACTTGAGCATTAGCATTACTTGCATCTGTACTACCTTCTTCTCCATTAAAATTACTGATTAACATTTTATCATTTCCTAGACCTCTTACAGAATCTGCTAAAATATGAGAATAGGCATAACTTCTTGATTTTACCCAAGTTAAATCTGGTTGGAAATTTAATCCAGTAATTGAATTAGGAGAAGTAGCTGTAGAATAAATCTTAGTATCAAAATTTTCATCTGGAACCGGTGGTGGTGTTCCGAAAGCTCCAGAAAGCAAGCTTTGTCCAAACATATTATTATGCTATTTGAGATATAGTATACCAGAATTCAGTGGCACCTACACATGTTATTTGAATGAAATTCTTTGCAGCAGCAGTATCACTATAATCCCCTGATATTTTATTAAATGTACCCGCAGCGCCACCCACTGTCCATGTATCTGCTGTATAACTCCCCCCTGCACCGGTTATAACTATTACTTTACTCACCCCAATTACAGGATTAGTTATATTTAGTGTTGTATTAGCATTCGGTGTTAATGTAAATACCTGATAGGCAGTGTAATTAACATCGATAATAGCTGCTGCTGTTAAAGCATATGAAGTTGTAAATTCAACACCAGCTTTAGCACTAGTTACACTATCATCAGCTAATTTACCTGTTGTTACATTAACATCTAATATTTTAGCAGTTATTACTGCATCGTCTAATATTTTAGCAGTTATTACTGCATCGTCTTCTAGTACGTTGCTCGTTACTTTGGTTAAAGCCATTTTTTTATTTTATTAATTATTTTTATGCAAAGGCACAATATAAATAGTTTATTCCACTTTTATTGGTTTCATAACTACCACTTGCATCATCTTTTACAGTAAAGCCATCAGCATCAAAAGATTGTAAACCTCCCGCTGTTCCCCACGCAGAAGCTATATAACTTTCATTTGGCACCATTCTATTTCCCGCCCCCTGTGTAGAATTAAACATAAGCCAGCTACCTGGACCATTAATACTTTTATAAATTACTATTGTAGGTTGAAATCCTAATCCAGTTATACTTTTTGTCCCACTATTACCAGCATATGCCCCAAAATGAGATATGCCTGCTTTAGGTGTCCATGCGTAACACATATATGTTTGTATAGCACCAGTCCATTGATTCACAATAAGATTAGAATCTACTGTACTAAAACTAAGAGCATTAGCTTGTCTTGCATTTCTACCATTTCCAGTACCATCATTATCTCTGTTTGTACTCATATAATAACCAGTACCAGAATCTTTATGATATATTTGCCAATCTTCTGTAATATTATAAATTTTTAACATAACAAATTCTGGAGTTGCACCAAGAGAATGCGGAATTTGTACAGGTTGTGATGTGGTAGATTTAGCAATTGAAGTTATACTAAATCCTAAAGTTGTATTTATAGTTTGTTTAGTAGGATAACCATAGCTTGTGGCTGCCCAGTTAGTTACATCAGAAGCACCATCAACCATTTTTGAATTTGCAGTTGGTGTTTGAGATGTTCCACTACTGGAGGCAGAAGGTGCCCCACCTGCTTTTTGTATCCATCCTATATAATCACTTGAAGTAGTATTTATTCTATAATTTCCAGCAGCATCATCCCATACTTTAAAATCATTACCCAATGGAAAAGTTACACCACCTGGATAGGTACCACTACCTGTATTACCAGTTGCACTACCTGAATTCCAATACATATATTCTCCATCACCCCTTATACTATCTGCTACTAACCAACTACCAGTAGCGCCAGTAATACCTTTTCCAATAACAAAATCAGGATTCCACCCATTAGATATATTTTGCCCAGTAGTAACTGGATAACTGCCTGTACTGTTACCTGTCCATGTATTTATTTTTACCACATCCGAAGGTGCAACATTATTAACTATAATATTAAAAGATCTTTCACTACTAGTTTGATTTTCATCATCAGTAGCTGTAATGCTAAATGTTGTGGTAGTTGTTGCCCCCACATCAGAAGCAGTTCCAGTAATAGCACCTGTATTAGCATTAAGCGATAAACCTGGTGGTAAACTACCTGTGGTTACAGCATATTCTATGGTATCCGCGCCTTCTGTAGCAGTTACTTGAAATGATGCAGAACCTCCTTCATCAACATTACCTAAATTTCCAGCAGATGTACTCCAAATAGGTACCCCATCATATTGTATAAGATTATTAGAAGTTGCACTTCCAGTATCAGGATTCTCAACTGTTATATTATATTGTCCTGCAGTTTTTGCAGGAGAAGTAAATGTTAATTGAATACTTGAATTAAAAGCTGTTGTAGTTGCACCACTGACTACACTAACAACGGCACCACTTACAAAATTTGTACCTGTAATAATAATACTTTCACCACCTGCAGGATCTGCAGCTGTAGCCGCACCTGGATAATCAATACCTGTTATTGTAGGATCTAAAGAACCTACATTTCTCCATGCAGTACCTGAATAAAACTCTTGAGCATTTGTTTCATTATTATATCTTATAGATCCAGCTGTTGGGGATCCTGGTCTTTGTGCCGTAGTTCCAGCAGGAAGCTGTAAATCTCCAGTACTATCCGTGAATGCTAATAAATCTTGTTTTATTATTGTTTGTGCCATTTATACTGCTATTTCTTCTATTAAATCCCACTCTTGATTTTCTTCATCCCAGCTATATTTATCTCCATCATCTGGATACTCAACTGGAGCTTTCCAAAGACAAGATGGTTCGTCTAATAACCAACTTGGGAAAGGTTTTGGGGGAATAAAAGCATCTCTACCGAAGTCATATGTATACCCTATTCCTGCATAATTTTTTCTGGAGCTTCCATCTTCAAACGTTTGTTTCCAAGTAGCTGTGCCAAATAAACTATTAAGAAATTGTTTCCCTTTTAATTCACTTTGTGTGCCATCTGCTTTTAATATATCACCATCCCCAACTACTAAAATTTCGGTTACTATATTGTCATTATTTAATTTTGTAAAGTGTGCCATAATTATCCTGTATAAGATCCTGAAGATTTAAAATGAAGTATTGTATCTGTTCCACTTGTTGTTACAACTACACTTGATCCTGTATAAGTACCTGAATAAGAAGCTGTAGGTATTCTTAAAATTACTGTTCCATCTCCACCTACATAACCAACTGTCCAGTTACCACCTCCACCACCGCCTGTATAATCTGTTGCAGTAGAGCCTGACGTAGTAAAACTACCACCATTACCACCACCAGAGCCACCAGCGGCATTATAACCATCTTGCCAACTAAAGCCACCACCACCAGCGGCATAATATAAAGTTGTTGAGCCATCAAGTATTGTAGAACCTTGTGCACCTCCTCCACTACCTCCATAATATCTTGGCGTACCCCCACTTGGGTTACCAACAGATGAAGAACCACCTCCACCACCTCCTGCAAGTCTTGCTCCCGCTCCTCCATTCATTCCTTGAAGGGCAGTCCCTAATCCTCCTGCTGTTTCGGTTGTGCTTGAAGTCGAGTACATACCTCCACCGCCACCAGAGCCACCATTAGAACTTACAGGGGGATTACCTTCTCCTGCTCCAGCACCGCCTCCAATTGAATTACCAAGTGTTATTCCTGTGCCAGTAATAGAAGAAACTCCACCATTATTACCTGAAGTTCCTTTTCCGCCTACCGTTATTGTATAAGTTACACCTGAACTAAAAGTTAAAACTGGTAAAGCAGTTGAACCTGCCCCTGAAGTGCCGTAAGAAGTTTGAAAACCTCCACCTCCACCACCTCCAACTGGTCCACCACCACCTCCTCCTGCAACCACTAAAAAGTGAACAGAATAGTCAGCAATAATTGCTGTTTGAAAAAACCTATGATTTAATCCCATTATAAATAAGTTAATAAATTAAATTTAACGATTTGTTTCATTTTATGGGGTTGTATCTGTAGCCCAAGTTGCACAATTATAGTAAAAAATTGGAGTTGTTGAATCTGCACTTGCACATACAACCTGAATTATTTGATCAGATGAAGACCCATCATAATCTACTCCACCAACCTTTCTCATAGCTGCCGTTCCAGAAGAAGTAGCATCAAATGTTAGAGTATAATTTCCTGAAAGTATTATATCTATAGTTGTACCTACTTTAAAATTTATAAAAGTTCCAGTATGATTGCCTCCTAAAGTAAATGTTTGAATAGCACCTAAACTCCAATCAATATCAAAAGCCCCTGAAGTTGTACCTATTGCATTAATAGCTGTATATCTATCTTCCAGTTTTGTGTGAGTAACATTAGCATCTAAAATTTTAGCTGTAACTACAGCATCATTTGCTATTGTTAATGCTGTAGTTCCCGTTACATCTCCAGTATGAGGAGTAAGGGCTAAAGTAACTGCTCCTGAAGTTCCGCCACCTGTTAATCCAGTTCCTGCTATTACTTCTGTAATATCGCCACCCTCTATTGATACCTCAGTTATAACCATTACTTCTATTGTATAGGTATTTTGTGGTGCGGTAGCAAAAGTTAAAGTAGTTCCTGATATAGTATAGGTAGATTTATCTTGATAAACTCCTTGTATAAATACAAAGGTTAGATTTTCATCATTAACTGTTGTAGATAAAGTAAAGTCTGTTTGTGAGCCAGTACCTGTAAAATTATTAGCATTTAATCCACTTGCAGAAATAATCTTCATATGAACTATCTCAATAGCTGTACCCGTAGGCGGTGCTGTAACAAATGTTATATTATTACCCGTAGTTCCATAATTATCTTTAGATTGATAAACTCCATCTAAATATATTTGTGTAGCATTTTCATTTGTTATAGAAAGTGAACTTGTAAATATTGTTGTAGATCCATCACCTGTATATTTATTAAGAGCTACAACTCCACTTACTGCAACAAAATGCATTATTTCTACTTCTGTAGTATTTGGAGGTGCAGTACCAAGGGTTACAGTGGTACCTGCAATAGTAAAAGTGTCTTTATCTTGATAAACACCATCTAAATATACTTGTATATTATTTTCTGAATCAATAGTAGAAGAAACTCCAAAAGCTGTAGTACTTCCATTAGCAGTATAATTATTTCTTTCTATAGTTACTACATTTCCAGCTGCTGTAGATCCTATAGTTAAAGTATCAGTGGCTGCATTAGTAGTAACTGTTACATTACTTCCTGCAGCTACATTAAGCGTATCAGTACCTGAATCAGCAATAATATCTGATTGTCCTGAAACAGCTATAGTTTTAAAAGCTTCGGTTACAGTACCACCACCACCACCTATTGCTCCCCAAGCTGGGGTAGCTCCAAAATAACCTTCAAATTCAAAAGTAGTTGTATTGTATCTAAACATACCAACAGTTGGTGAGCCTGGTCTTTGAGCTGTTGTACCATCTGGTACTTGAACCCAATTACCGCTTGTTAGTGATAGATAGCCATCAATCTCTACCGAACTTTTAAACTTAGTAGCCATATATTATTTTTATTATCCTATTTTCTGTACAAGTACTCTAATATCATTTGTTGTTGGAGCAGTTGAAAAATCAACAGTCACCACATCAACAGTAGTTCTAACTACATCAGCTATTACGGTATCAAAAGAAGATACATCATATAATTGTACTATTACATCTTTGGAGCTTAAATTATGTGTTACTGTATAAGAAGTTGCACTTCCATTACCTATAGAAGCTACATATTGTTTTGTTGCTAGTTGTACCCAACCATTTGCATTAACTGCAAAATCTGCTGAATCATAACCTGAAATACCTTTTACTGCTGCACCATCTGTTGCTGCTGCTGTAGCTAAGTCTACATTACTTTGTACTACTGTCCATTTAGCAAGAGCACTACCACCACTTGCTGACATGTCTTCTTCCGCGATCAAGAAATCCCCTATCCTTACTTGCTCAGTAAAGAATAAACCATCAGCTGTAACTGTATATGTATCACCTTGAATTACTGCTATATTACTTGCGCTATCTAAATCTGGCGTATTAGTACTAGCATTATAACCGCCTTTATAAGTTAAACCACCTACAACAGCATTATCTACATAGGCTTTGGTTGCAGCATCTTGGGCAGAAGCAGGATCAGTAACATTATTTATTAAATTACTACCCATATCTACGGCAGCTGCCGCTGTAGCTAGTGAACTTATTGGTGTACCAATTACAAAATCATAAATTTGATCTCCAGTTGCCAACCCTGTGCCATTGTTTGCTACAGTAGCAGTAATAATTGCTAACTGTGGTATAGGCCCAGTACCATTTGTAATAGTTAATTGATTAGCTGTAGTTGTTGTTATTGAAGTAATATCACCCCCAAAAGATGTCCATGCACTACCATTATAATAATACACATTATTATCCCCTGAGTTGTAATATATCTGGCCTGATACAGGAGCTGCTGGTGCAGTACCAAGTACTTGTATTACAGCATTTTGTAGCTGATTCTTGTTTAAATCAAGATTATTTAAATATTTTATTGCCATTTTTTATTAGTTTAAGTATGCTTTTCCACTTGTTGCAGATGTAAAAACAACCGTTATTACGTTATCACTTGTATATGTTATTGCTCCATTTATTATACTACCCGCTGAGTCAACTGTTGTAACACTTGGGTATCGACCTAAATTATGTGTTATAGTCCATGTAGCTGATGCCGCACTTTGAGTAAATACATATTCAAATCCTTCAGTACCAAAAGGGGCTATTGATATAATATTATTTCCTACAGTACTAGCACTACCTTTTTGTTGTAATGTTAATAAATATGCTCCACCAGAACTAAGTGATGTTGAAGATGATACTTTATATAATCCATATCCTAAGCTCTCAGAAGTACCTATATCTGTTATTTTTATTACTTGATTTACTAGTAATGGAATCATCGGAGTTATATCTTCTCCATTTCTATTATATCTACTTATTGCTATCCCAGTTATATTAGCCCAACCATATATTGTAGGAGCTGAAGGATCTACCTGATATCTATATTCACCCGTAGCTATTGTTTCATTAGAATATGTACCTGCAAAATTATATTGGAATAAACTATTACCAGTTTGTTCGAAATATTGGGCTAAAGTTTCTATTTGAAAACTTTTAGTAGCGTCATCACTTGAAATATCAGTTCCAATTAATTTATCACCGCCGGTTACATTAGTATCTAAGGGATATTTTTGTATTCTTGCCATTTATTTTATATTTAAGCTAGATTGAATGTTCTAGTAACAGTGGAGTATACAGGTGAGCTACATGTTATAGTTAATGTAAATGTTCCCGTTGCTGGTGCTAAACTATAATCAAATATTAAATTAGAAAAAGGATCTCCAGCAAAAGCTATAGTTTGGCTTGAAGCATAATTATCTGGTGGATTTGTTTGAATACTTTGAAAAAATAGTCTTACTCCATTAGTTGCTGTAGCAGTAAATGTTTTATTACATATTCCAGTAAAAAATCCCCCTGATGATGTATTTTGACCTATAGCAATGCTTGTGGGTCTCACTGTATTAGCTGCAGGTGAAGTAAAATACATACCATTACCTTGCCCATATATAGCATTAATAGCAGAAGCTATTGTTGATGTACCACCAGCAGTTAAACTTAAAAACCAAGAACGACTTGTTGCTCCGCTATATAAAGTAGCACCCCCAGTTAAACTTCCTGTTGTGGTTAATTGATAAACACCTCCAGCCCCTGCATTATTTCCATATAAACTACATATATCACAATTAACACCATTGCTAGTAAAAATAAAAACAACATCTACAACACCGGCGTTTGCAGTATTAGACCCAAGGGTATATGTTACAGTTTGAGGAAATGAAGGTACATAACCTGTTTGGGTACCTGAGCCCGTAGTAACATCTATTGCATTAGCTACACTTACCGAATATGATAAAGTATTAAGCGATGCGCCTCCTGTACATTGTTCATTTAAAGTACCTTGAGAAGGACCAAATCCAGTACTATCATAATTAATAGTATAC
>TARA_R110002110_G_scaffold330339_1_pt1 | contig 32564 bp, 26 predicted proteins | sample TARA_R110002110 | Tara Oceans TARA_R110002110 (sample SAMEA4397330) | marine metagenome | biome: Polar Biome; feature: [SRF] surface water layer (ENVO:00010504); material: water (ENVO:00002006), including particulate matter (ENVO:01000060) such as... | depth 5 m | reverse complement strand
AATTCAGTTTAATGAATACCGGTGTCCCCCTTTAATGATGAAGAGCCTGCAGAATAACCAGCTTTCAATCTGGGATGCTGCTCTTGCCTGTTATTATTTTCCCGACTGTGAACGAATATAGGCGCGATACTCATCGATGACATCCCCGGTGTCGCCCTGCGCTTTGATGCCGCCTTCATAAAGCCAGATCGCGCGATCACACAGGTCCTTCACCTGAGCGTCCATGTGCGAAACGAACACCACGGTCTGGTCGCTGGTAATGCGCGTTTTCAGCGCTTTCTGGGCTTTTTCCCTGAAGTGAGCGTCGCCCACGCTGAGGACTTCGTCGATCAGTAATATATCAACATGGGTCATCAGCGCCGTGGTAAAGCCGAGGCGTGATCGCATTCCGGATGAGTAGGTTTTTACCGGTTCATCAAAAGAGTCGCCCAGTTCAGAAAATGCTTTGATTTCTTCCAGAAACGATTCTGCCTCGCGGCGCGTTGAGCCCTGTAGCATGGCTGACAGCAGCGCATTGGCGCGGCCTGACAAGTTGGGTTTGAAGCCAAGGCCCAGAGAGAGCAGGGCGGCAGAAGCACCGTCTTTGCGCCGCACAGTACCACTGGACGGAGCGAAGATGCCGGCCATCAGCCGCAGGATGGTGGTTTTCCCGCAGCCATTGGTGCCGATGACGCCAAGTGTTTCGCCCTCGTAGAGTTTTAGTGATACATCCTTGAGTACCCAGTGTACGCCGTGCTCAAAAGACGTCTTGCGTGAAGCGAAACTCAGGGAGACATTCTCCAGTTCCAGCATCAGGTTTTTGTTGTTCATGCGTTGATAGCCTTCATCGCCAGTAATTTGCTGTGTTTGCGCATGAACATGAGGGCCATAAGGGCGATACTGCTGAAAATCACAGCCAATGCCGTGAGGTGTGCGAAGTCCGGCAGCTGCCGGTACATGAGAACTTGCCGGTAAGCATCCAGCAGGAACGCCAGAGGGTTCCAGGTGAGCATCAACTGCGTCATCAGCGGATCATCCAGCTGCCTGACATCCCAGAAGATGCCGGAGGTGAACATCAGAAATACCATGCCCAGTGAAATCAGCATGGAAAAGTCACGCACGTAACACACCAGCATGGCACCGATCAGCGCACAGGCAATGATCATCAGATAGTTCACCAGCAGCACCGGGGCCAGGCTCAGCCATGTCCAATCCGGCGCAAAACCAGAGGCGATCAGCACGCAGAACAACAGCAGGAAAACCGTCGATTGCTTGTACAGGCCCTCCTGCACTACTGCCATCGGGAACAGGGATTTTGGCGCATCGATTTTTCCGATCAGGCCCGCGTTGGCAACAATGCTGTTAGACGCCTGGTTGACGCTTTTGGAGAACCATACAAAGGGCAACTTGCCGCACATCAGGAACATCAGGAAGTCGGCACGCTGGGCGTTCAGGATAACGTTGAACACAACATAGAACACGCCAACGTAGAGCAGCGGCTCGAGAACCCACCACAAATACCCCAGAAAATAGCGCGACGCATCAGACTTGAGTGCCATGCGGGCTTGCACGTCGACCAGGCTGAAATAGTGTGTAAGCTGCATTGAATCAGTGATTGCCCGGGTTGAAGTCAGGAAAGCTGAGCGAAGCCTGTGGCCACAGCACGGCTACAAAGCCGGGTTCTGTGGCCGCGATGGACGCAGTGTGGCGAGAGTATAAGTGCGGTGCTGAGGAGGCACAATAGGTCACACCGGTGTTAACAGGTATTGCAGTGAGGGTGGCGCGCTGAGTGCTGCTGCTGAGCTGCGCCCCATGGAGACGGCGTATTTTTGCCTTTTCGAACATTGCTCAGATGGGCAGCTCTGTACTGTGTTTGATTTCTTCCATCACGAAGTTTGAGGTCACGTCGGCCAGGTCAGCCTTGATCAATTGCTGGTACAGCCGGTCATAGTCTGGCATGTCTTTCACCACCGCCTTGATCAGGTAATCAACCTCGCCGCCCATCCGGTACACCTCGAGTATGCCCGGCGTTTCGTCAACAACCTCTCTGAACTTACGCGCCCAAGCAGCGTTGTGCTGGTTGGTGCGTATGGCGATAAATACCGTCAGTGACAACTGCAGTGCGCTGGGCTCCAGCAGCGTCACCCGTTTGCGAATGGTGCCCGATTCCTGCAGTTTCTGGATACGTCGCCAGCAGGCTGATTTTGAGATGGCGACTTTGTCTGCCAGGTCGCCAACAGATAGTCCGGCATCGGCCTGCAGGTAACGCAACAGCTGGCGATCTGTCTTGTCCATGAGATGAAAACTGCCCACTGGTCTGGAATCAAAACATTGTGCCTCTTTATTGACCATATGTGAAACATAAATCTTTAAAATTACTGATTACCGGTTCACAAAGGGACAATGTTCTCTGGGAATCGGTTTATCCTCGTGCGCTTGATAACAGGAGGTCAGCGCATGAGCGCTTTAATTGAAAAGATTCGTGGTTCTGTGATTGGCGCCAACCAGTTGATCGCAACGCCCTTCGGTGAAAAGCCTCTGGTGTATGCCGATTACACTGCCTCAGGCAGGGCGCTGACGTTCATCGAAGACTACATTCGTCATCAGGTTCTGCCGTATTACGCCAATACCCACACCGAAACGTCTTTTACCGGTGCCCAGACTACCGCCCTGCGCGAGCAGGCGCGTCGGCAAATTCGCGCAGCGGTAAATGCAACACCGGAAGACCAGGTGATTTTCTGCGGGCCCGGTGCGACTGCCGCTATCAATAAACTGATCGATATTCTCGGATTGCGGCTCCCTCACGACTTATCCCGGCGTTATCAGCTGCAGGAGCATATGCCGCCCGACGAACGCCCGGTGGTCTTTATCGGCCCCTATGAGCACCATTCAAATGAGCTGCCCTGGCGTGAGAGTATTGCTGATCTTGTCGTTATCCCGCTGACGCCGCAGGGCAATATCTGTTTGCAGACCTTGCAGAAAAAACTTGAAGTATTCGAAGACAGGCCGTTAAAAATAGGCAGTTTTTCTGCTGCATCCAATGTGACTGGCGTCAAAAGCAACGTGCCCGATGTGACCGCCATGCTGCGTCGTCACGGTGCGCTGTCCTTCTGGGATTACGCCGCTGCTGCGCCCTATGTGGGTATCGATATGAATGGCAATGACCCACTCGATGCTGTGTTTATTTCGCCGCACAAGTTTGTCGGCGGGCCGGGTACGCCTGGCCTGCTGGTGGTAAAAAAGGCCATTCTCAATAATACGGTGCCAGCGATGGTGGGCGGCGGCACCGTGGTGTACGTGACACCTGAGGGGCACCGTTTTATTGATGATCACGAGCGCCGTGAAGAAGGGGGTACCCCGGCGATTGTAGAATCCATTCGCGCCGGGCTGGTGTTCAAGTTGCAGCAAGAGGTGGGCATCGATGACATTGAACGTCGCGAGGCAGACTTTGTGACTCGTGCGATAAACCAGTTTGCGCAAAGTGACAATCTTGAGGTTCTGGGCGGTGTCGAGGCTGATCGATTGTCTATCGTGTCCCTGCGCTTCAAGCATCAGGATAAAGATCTGCATTACGGTTTCGTTGTCTCGTTATTGAACGATTTATTTGGCCTGCAGGTTCGCGGCGGCTGTTCCTGTGCCGGGCCTTACGGCCACGCTCTATTGGGCATGGACATGCATTACAGTCGTGCGATTGAGGCCGCCATCAGCGATGGTGCGATGGTGCTGCGCCCCGGGTGGGTAAGGCTGAACTTCAATTACTTTATCAGCGAAGCTGAATTTGATTACCTGGTGCAGGCAATCATGCTGGTAGCGGAGCACGGCTGGCGCCTGTTGCCCTACTACCATTTTGACGCCACGGCCGGGGTCTGGCGGTTTCTGGACAAGGCCCTGCCGCTTGTCAGCTCTTTGGATGCGTTCAGCTTTGCGCACGGCGCTCCCCAGGCGCAAGTCAGGGCGATTCCCGATGCGATGTTGAACGATTATCTTGAGCAGGCCAGGCACGAACTGCTGCGGGACGACCGCGAGCAGGGTAAGTCTCACCTGGTGTTGCCGCCGGATGCCGAATCGCTGCGCTGGTTTGTGCGTCCGCAGGATGTCACTGACGCCGCCTGATCACTGCTGTCCGGACTATTCTTCGCGGGTAGTACACAACCGCCCTTGTGCAGGCTAGACTAAGCTTAAGGCTGGGACAGGGTCGGTTACGCCGACTCCGTCGCAGGCCTGTGCGACTCAGGTGCCCTGCACCTGGTAAGTCAGTCTAGTAACAACGGAGGATACGATGGCGAACGAGGGATACCACGAGCCTATTCAGGAATTGTCAGATGAAACCCGCGACATGCATCGGGCTATTACGTCTTTGATGGAGGAATTGGAGGCGGTTGACTGGTATAACCAGCGCATGGATGCCTGCAAGGATGATGAGTTGCGCGCCATTCTCAAGCACAATCGCGATGAAGAGAAAGAACACGCCGCAATGGTGCTGGAGTGGATTCGCCGTCGGGATCCGACGTTTGATTCTGAGTTGAAGGATTACCTTTTCACCGATAAACCCATCGCTCACAAATAGCGCCCGCTCAGCAGCAGATACCCCTGCGCGTCGGTCACCCCCGGCCGGCGCCGCGTTACAGGAGTCAGCAATATGTCTACCCAATACCGTGACGAAGCACTACTGGATATCAACGGCCAGTCCTATCGCATTTACCCGTTCGATGGTTTGCAGCAGCAGGAACTGGTAAGCAGCCTGCCTTATTCGCTGAAGATCCTGCTGGAAAACCTGCTGCGACACGGCAATGAACCCTATGTTACAGATGACGATGTTGAAGCCCTGATGAAATGGGATCCCGCCGCCGAGCCTGCCCAGGAAGTGGCGTTTGTGCCAGCGCGAGTGCTGCTGCAGGACTTTACCGGCGTTCCGGCGATTGTCGATCTGGCTGTCATGCGTGACGCAATGGTCGATCTGGGCGGCTCGCCTGACAGGATCAACCCACTCGCGCCGGTGGAGCTGGTGATCGACCACTCGGTGATGGTGGACCATTTTGCCGAAGCTGATGCACTGGAGCTCAATACCGAGATTGAAATAGAGCGCAATATCGAACGCTATCGTTTCCTGCGCTGGGGACAGGAAGCGTTCGACAACTTCCAGGTAGTGCCTCCGGGCACCGGCATCGTGCATCAGGTGAACCTGGAATATCTGGCGCGAGTGGTGTTCAGCAACAACGAGGAGCATCCACAGGCGTATCCGGACACCCTGGTCGGTACCGATTCCCACACCACCATGATCAACGGGCTGGGTGTGCTGGGCTGGGGCGTCGGTGGCATCGAAGCCGAGGCAGCCATGCTGGGGCAGCCGGTGACTATGTTGATCCCGCAAGTGGTGGGGCTGCGCTTACACGGCAAACTCGCCGAAGGCGCCACGGCAACGGACCTGGTACTGACAGTGACTGAGTTGCTGCGCGCCCATGGTGTGGTCGGCAAGTTTGTCGAGTTTTTTGGCCCGGGTCTGGCAGAGTTGACGCTGGCTGATCGGGCCACGATTGCGAACATGGCGCCTGAATACGGCGCTACCTGCGGTATTTTCCCGGTGGACGATGAAACGATACGCTACCTGCGCCTCACGGGCCGCAGCGAAGAGCAGTTGGCACTCGTTGAAGCCTACACGCGCCGCATGGGCCTGTGGCATGACGAACAGCAGCCAGCGGCGCGCTACAGCGCGAGCCTGGAACTCGATCTGGCCAGTGTTGTGCCGTCTCTGGCTGGCCCGAAACGCCCCCAGGATCGTATCGCACTGACCGACAGCAAAGCGGCATTTGATGACGCCCTGGCGGAGTTCAAAGCGCTATCGGTATCGGATCTGGATCAATCAGAGTGGGAAGAAGAGGGCGGCACGCCGCGCACACAACCACCCGTGCAGCAGGGCGTTCCGGTCACCTATGGCGGTGAGTCCTTTAATCTGGTGCACGGCGCCGTGGTGATTGCGGCTATTACCAGCTGCACGAACACGTCCAACCCGGCGGTGATGATTGCCGCCGGCCTGCTGGCACGCAAGGCGCGCCAACTCGGTCTGGTGAGAAAGCCCTGGGTGAAGACCAGCCTGGCGCCAGGTTCCAAGGTGGTCACTGCTTACCTGGAAAAATCTGGTTTGCTGGAAGATCTCGAAGCGCTGGGTTTTCATATCGTGGGCTACGGCTGTACCACCTGCATCGGTAACTCCGGGCCACTGCCGGACGAAATCGAGGCCGCCATCCGCAAGGGTAAGTTGCTGGCTGCGTCGGTGTTGTCTGGCAACCGCAATTTCGAGGGGCGCATCCATCAGGAAGTGCGGGCCAATTACCTGGCATCGCCACCGCTGGTCGTGGCGTATGCATTGGCCGGCAACATGAATGTGGATCTTTACAACGATGACCTGGGAACAGATTCCGATGGCAACGCCGTCAAGCTGGCGCAGCTGTGGCCGTCGAATGATGAAGTGCGCAAGGTCGTTGCAGAAACCGTTGAGGCTGATATGTTCCGCTCGCGCTATGCCGATGTCTACACCGGAAACGAGGCGTGGAACAAAATGGATTTCGAGTCCGGCCCGCGTTACGCCTGGCCCGAATCAACCTACGTGCGCAAGCCCACATTCTTTGATGGCATGAACAAGGAGCCTGATGCACTGAAGGCGATAGAAAGTGCACGTTGTCTGGTTAAAGTCGGAGACAGTGTCACCACGGATCATATTTCACCCGCTGGTGCCATTGCGCCGGACAGTCCTGCTGGCAAATACCTGCAGGAGGCCGGCGTCGCGGTGCAGGATTTTAACTCCTACGGATCACGTCGTGGCAACCATGAGGTGATGGTCAGGGGCACTTTTGCCAACGTGCGTATGCGCAACCAACTGGCGCCTGGCACCGAAGGCAGCTGGACCACGAACTTCCTGAATGGTGAAGAGGTTTCCATTTTTGATGCGGCGCAGGCTTATGCCGCGCAGCAGGTACCGCTGATCGTGCTGGCGGGCAAGGAATACGGCACCGGTTCCTCGCGTGACTGGGCTGCCAAGGGCCCGTTTCTGCTGGGCGTCTCTGCCGTTATCGCCGCCAGTTATGAGCGAATTCATCGCTCCAACCTGATCGGCATGGGCATCCTGCCACTGCAGTTTACAGACGGACAGAACAGTGATTCCCTGGGTTTGAAGGGCGACGAGACCTTTGATATTCCTGTGGTGTCGGGGCACCGGGAGACCCTGCAGGTAGTGGCGCGTTCAGCGGGCGGGGAAGAGAAGCGGTTTGATGTTCTGGTGCGCATCGACACGCCCAACGAATACGCCTATTACGTCAACGGCGGCATCTTGCAATACACGCTGCGCAAGTTGTCTGCGGCATGAGCGCCGGCGCACGTGCGCATGCCGTCGGGCACGATGCGCATGAATGCCTGCCGGGGATAACAGTGTGACAAGTCCGTTCAATAGCGTTTCCAATCGGGCGGTGTTGCTGGTTTGCCTCGCACTTGCGCTGGTAGCGTGCTATTGGCTGGTCCAACCGTTCCTGGGCACGATTGTGCTGGCCATTCTTATCGGAATGCTGACGTTTCCACTGCAGGAATGGCTGGTTGCGCGTCTGCATGGTCGTCATAACGTGGCTGCCCTGCTCAGCTGTCTGTTGCTGTTTCTGCTGATCCTCATCCCGGCGGCGCTGGTGTTGCTGGCAGTTCTGAAACAGGGTATTACCTACTCTGTGGTTGTGCGCGAGTGGGCCACGGAGGAAAACATCCGTCACGTACTGAATCTGCCATGGGCGTTGCAGTTACGTGATCGGCTGGAGCAGATTCTTCCCGCCAATGCGCTGGACCCCAACACCATAAAAACCGAAGCGCTGGCGGCGGCAACGCTAATGGGCAAGAAGTTTGCAGGCGTGTCGACCGCCCTGCTGGGCAGCGTTACCGCCTTTATGGGCAACTTTGCCCTGCTTTTGTTCGCTCTGTTTTTCGTGTTGCGCGATCACGACAAACTGATCGAGTTTATCCGCCACGCACTGCCGCTTTCACGCACCCAGGAAGATGTCTTGCTGCGTGAGGTCGTCGTGGTTAGTAAGTCGGCGCTGCTTGGCTCGCTGTTAACTGCCGTCACACAGGGGTTGGTGGGCGGTTTCGGCTTGTGGATGGCTGGCTTCCCCGGCCTGTTCTGGGGCACTGTGATGGCGTTTACTTCGTTGATTCCGGTTGTGGGTACGGCACTTGTCTGGGTGCCAGCCGCGGCATTCCTGTTTTTGACAGGTGACACCGGCTGGGCCATCTTTCTGGTGGCATGGGGCATTGTGGTCGTGGGCTCTATTGATAACTTTCTGCGTCCCCTGTTTATGCAGGGCGCCACCATGAACACCGTGGTGGTGTTCTTTTCGCTTCTGGGTGGCTTGCACGTCTTTGGCCTTATCGGGCTGGTCTACGGCCCGCTGGTGTTCTCTGTGACGTTGGTGTTGTTTCGCCTGTATGAAAGCGAGTTCTCCGAGTTCCTGCACTCGCAGGATAATCGCTGATCGGTGCCCCTAACGCCGGGGTACAGAAATCGTCCGATGGGTAGGAGAAAGTTTAAGCCCTTTACCCATAGGGCGCAGTGGCGGTTTGGCGATGGGCGGAAAAGGTTTGGGTGGCTGATGCCAGTGTTGCCAGGGCCGATAGGGGCGGTGGTGGTTATAGCCGTAGTTGCCGGTCGCGTAGCGAATATACTCCGGCTGGTCTGATGCTTCTTGTGCCGCTTGTTCCGCCAGTTGCGTTGCCAGTGCCTGCTGGCGCAACTCTGCACGATGTTGCTCCCGCTCGCGACGATCCGCTGCCATCAGATCCGTGGTCTTGCGCATGTCTTCCAGACGCTGCCGGTCTGCGTCGCTCAATTGCGGATCGGTGACGTCTATCTGCAGTTGTTCAACCTCGCCTGCGTGATTCTCAGGCTGCGTGTCTGAAAAGCTCACAACGCCGTTTTCGTCGACGGTGCGATAGACAGTAGCGCCTATGCTATAGCTGCAGCAAACCATGCAAAACACGGTGACGCAGGTGCGAAAGGTTGATTCAACGATCTTCATACCGCTGAGTATAGTTCAAGCGCTGCAAAATACCGATAGCGTGAATGCGGCGTTTACAGTTTGCAATGTCTGGCGTGCGTTCAAGGGCTTGACATCCTGGCTATGTGTAGCTGACTCCAGAGTATGGATGACTATCAACCTTAACCAAGGTAGGCTTGAGTGCTGCAAAGTCTGCGCTATGCTGATTGCGATGACACGGTGCAGGGCATAACTAATAATTCAGGGATTCAGTCATGAACTATTTCGTCACAGGTGGTACAGGGTTTATTGGTCGGTTTCTGGTGCCGCGGTTGTTGGATCGCGGCGGCAAGGTTTTTGTGCTGGTGCGGCCCGGATCGGTGGCCAAACTGGACGGCTTGCGCGAGCTGTGGGGTGCCACCGCGCGTCAGGTGGTTGCGGTCGAAGGTGATTTGGGTAAGCCCAAACTGGGCGTAAAGCCGGCCTGGATCAAACAGCATGCCGGCAAAATAGACCACTTCTTTCACCTGGCCGCGATCTACGACATGAAGGCAGATGCCGAGAGCCAGCGTATCAGTAACGTGGAGGGTACCGCCCAGGCGATCGCGCTGTCCAAGGCCCTGCGCTCAGGCTGCTTTCATCAGGTCAGTTCCATCGCCGCCGCCGGTCTGTATGAAGGTACCTTCACTGAAGATATGTTCGAGGAAGCTGGAGCGCTGGATCACCCCTATTTCTCTACTAAACACGATTCAGAAGGCCTGGTACGTGCCGAGAAGCGCATGAAGTGGCGTATCTATCGTCCCGGGATGGTCGTGGGACACTCGCAAACTGGCGAGATGGATAAAATCGACGGTCCCTATTACTTTTTCGAGTCTCTGAAGAATCTGAGTTCAGCCATGCCAGAGGGCTTCCCGCTTCTCATGAACAAGGCGGGTCTGCTCAATGTCGTGCCGGTGGATTTCGTGGTAGATGCCATTGATTACCTGGCGCATGTGCCAGATCACGATCGTGAGTGCTTCTTTATCACCGACCCCGATGGCATTCGCGTGGGTGATTTGCTGAAGACGATGATGAAGGTCTCTGGCGGGCCAAAACTCAGGTCTGTTGATATAGGATTGCTTGATTCTGCAACCCGGCTTGCTGGTGACAATATTGGTCGTCTTGGCCCGGTTAAAGCGCTGGGAGAGCGCGTGATTGCCCGTATGGGTATTCCGCCGGAAGTTATCGGCTATATCAATTACCCGACGCATTTTGACTCCACCAAAACCCAGGCCTTGTTGGCCGAGGGCGGCATCAGCTGTCCACCGTTTGAATCTTACGCACAGGTGATATGGGACTACTGGCTGCATTTTTTGCGCAAGGATTCTGCATCCCTGGTGAAAGAGGTTGATGGTCTGTTTGATCGTGTGATTGGTCGTACTAAGCTGGCTGCCCTGCGGCGCAAGATCGACGGCAAGGTGGTTGTCGTGACCGGCGCCACCTCCGGTATCGGCAAGGAATGTGCGCTGCGCCTGGCACAGGGCGGCGCCACCGTGGTGCTAGTGGCCAGAACAGTCGAGAAGCTGAATGAAACACTGGATGAAATTGCAGCCATGGGTGGCAAGGCGCAAGCCTACTCCTGCGATGTATCGAGCATGGAACAGTGTGACAAGCTGGTGAAAGATGTCATTGCCGATCATGGTCAGGTAGATGTGCTGGTCAACAACGCCGGGCGCTCTATCCGCCGCTCCGTGCGTTACAGTTATGACAGATACCATGATTTCGAACGCACCATGCAGCTGAATTACTTCGGCGCGCTGCGCTTGATACTCGGTTTCCTGCCTTATATGGAAGAGCAGAAAAGCGGCCAGATTATCAATATTTCGTCCATTGGCGTACTCACCAGCCCACCGCGCTTCTCGGCGTATGTGGCCTCCAAGGCTGCCCTGGATGCCTTCAGTCTGTGTGCGGCTCCAGAGTATGCTGCTGACAACGTCGATTTCACCACGATACATATGCCGCTGGTGCGCACGCCGATGATTGCCCCCACCAGTCTGTATAAGGCCTTCCCGACGCTGTCGCCGGAGCAGGCCAGGGATCTGGTGATCAAGGCAATCGTGAGCAAACCCAAGCGGGTGTCTACTGGCCTGGGTGTCGCAGGTGCCGTCGCGCAGGCAACGATGCCCAGTGTGACAGAAGCCTTCCTGAGCCAGGCCTATGATCTGTTCCCGGATTCTGCTGCCGCGCGCGGCTTGTCTGACGAAGAGGCTGCCAGGGAGAAGCAGGAAGTGCCTTCCTCCAAACTCGCCCTGGCGCAAAAGATGTTCTCGCAGATCATGCGGGGCGTGCACTGGTAGCGGGACGCTGCAATGCTGACGGCAGGTTCGCGGTTAGCATTGCCTGATCCCGGGATGCGTTTACAGCGTATACGCTTGTGACAGTAACCCGGGAGTTTACAATGTTCAGATACCTGCCTCTGGTGGCCGCCCTGGTCACCCCAGCTGCTGTTGCAGCATGCCCAGACTACCTCGATCACTCGATGCGTAAATTGCATTCAAGTGACGAGATCAATTTTTGTGAAGCCTTTGCGGGCAAGCCCATGCTGGTCATCAATACCGCCAGCCACTGCGGATATACGCCACAGTTCAAAGGGCTGGAAGCGCTGCACAAGGAGTATGCGCAACGCGGGCTGGCGGTCGTTGGTTTCGCCAGCGACGATTTTCGGCAGGAGGCTGACAGCGAAGCCGAAGCTGCGGATGTGTGCTACGTCAATTACGGCGTCAGTTTTACCATGATCGCGCCCAGCCATGTGCGAGGTGAAGCGGCAAACCCTGTTTTCAGGGCCTTGTCGGCGCAAAGCGAATCACCCGGTTGGAACTTCAATAAATATGTAGTGGATGCCAGCGGCAAGGTGGTTGAGCATTTCGGCAGCAGCACCGGCCCGGATGACGAGAAACTACGGCAGGCGATTGAGAGAGCCCTGTAACTTCCCAGCGGATGTTTTGCTGCGTGTGTTCTATACTGTTAGTGTCTATCGATACCGTTTATCACTAGTTTCTATCGAGCACCAGCAGGAGGAACACAATGCAACCGCAGCCAGAAGACCGCTTGACCGAAACACCGCCCCGGCGCACACCGGGCGCAGGGCTCATACTCGGTGCAGCCGTGGCTATTGGCGTGATCATGCTGCTGGTACTGCCCTCCAATGAAGACGAGCGGCCGATAGAATCAGAGCCAGTGGTCACACAACCGGCACCTCAGGCAGAAGTGGAGCTGCCGCCCGCGCCGGATATCCCGGTGCGAGAAGAAGCCAGGCCTCCGGCTGAACCAGAGGCTGTCGAAATCGAACCGGCATTGACTCTGGAACAAAGCGATGCTGTGTTGCGCGAAACATTCACGCCGCCCACGCCGGACGCTGACGATGCGTCGCAGCTGATTGCAACCGCACTGGCTGAAGATGATCTGGTGCAGCGCACAGCCGGCCTTGTTGATGGATTGAGTCGTGGTCTTGTGCTGCAGAAGGCGCTGCCACTGCCGCAACCCGAAACGCCGTTCAAGACGCAAGAGATTGACGGCCTGGTGATCATTTCGCCCGCCAGTTACGCTCGCTATGATCACTATGCGCAAGCGATAGCCGCCGTGGATGCCGACCTGGTGGCATCCACTTTCCACCAGCTGCGTCCTTTGCTGGAAAGCGCCTATGCCGGATTGGGCTATGCTCCCGAGGAGTTCGACAACGCACTGGTACGCGCTCTGGACCGTATCCTCGCCACGCCGGTAGTGAGTGAGCCGCTTGAGGTGAAGCGGGTCGAAGCGGTCTATCAGTTCACCGATCCGTCGCTCGAGCAGCTCAGCTCAGTGCAGAAGCAGTTATTGCGTATGGGGCCAGACAATGCCGCTGTTGTAAAAGCCAAGGCAGCCCAGCTGCGTGCAGCGCTATTGAATTAGCGCTGGCCAAACCCCCTGCGGGGCAGGAATAATGCCTTACAGGATATCAATGCGCGGCAAATGGAGTTCGGCGGGACGTGTCACAAGATAAAAGAGAACATCTTCGACTGGTATTGGGTTGCAGGGTTTTTATTGATCTCTCCAGCGGACCTTCCGGGGGTGAGCCTGACAAGGATATTGCCCGCTGCACCACCTTCGACGTGTCCTATGGCGGTTTGAAAGTCAGCCTGCCGCGCGAACTGAAAGTCGGAGCATTCCTGCAGGTGGGTGTCGAGTTCCCAACCGTAGAAAAGCCGTTGTATCTGGTTGGCGAAGTGAAATGGTGCCGGCCCGCAACTGCACCTGATGAAGGCTGGTCTGCCGGTCTGCAGATTGTCGACAGTCATGATTCAGACATCGACGCCTGGCAGGAAATGCTGCTGCACATCTGATAAAACCCGCACTCCAGGAGAATAATGATAATGAGATCCAGCAATGCTCTCAGGATAACTGTAGCGGTAACGTTGGGACTGCTGTCCAGCGCGCTGTATGCAGGGGCTGATAATCCCCTGAAAAACGTTTATTACGGTGAAACGCATGTTCACACCGGCTTCTCGCTGGACGCCTATCTGGGCGGCACGCGGCAAACGCCAGCTGATGCTTATCGCCATGCCAAGGGTGAAACGGTGGTGGTGAATGGCATGCCGCACCGCATGCGCCGCCCGCTGGATTTCGCCGCCGTTACCGATCACGCGGAGTATCTGGGAGAAATGTACGCCGCGCTGAACCCGGGTACCCAAGGACACAACCAGCCCGAAATCCAGCAGCTGATTAACCTGGTTGACAGAAACGAGCGTCGTAAATGGTTCATGCAATATGTGGTCAGCAATACGCGCGGCGATAAACCGGCGCATTTGCCTTTCTACCCGGGTGAAGGCGCGGTGAAAAACGGCTGGCAGGTGATGATTGATGCAGCCGAGGCGCATAACAGGCCTGGAGAGTTCAGCGCATTCATCGGCTTCGAGTGGAGCTCTGCCCCCAAGGGCGCCAATTTACACCGCAATATCCTGTTCAGGAGCTCTGCCGCGCCCGCATTGCCGGTAAGCTCGTTTGAAATCCCGCGCGAGGAAGCGCTGTGGGACTGGATGGCCTCCCTGCAGGATGATGGTATCCGCGCGCTGGCCTTGCCGCACAATAGCAACGCCAGCAAAGGTTTGATGTTTCCCATGCAGACTTCTGCCGGCGCGCCGCTTGATGCCGGGTACGCACAGCAGAGAAACCGCTTCGAGCGCGCCATCGAAATGATGCAGATCAAGGGCAACTCAGAGGTGCACGCCAGTTTTTGGGCAGCGGATGAATTTGCCGATTTCGAGAACGCACCGAGCATGGCTAAATTCAGTGGTCGCGTACCGGAGAAAGAAAACTTTGTACGCTATGGCGTGGTGCAAGGCCTGGCACTGGAACAGAAAATCGGAGCTAACCCGTTCAAACTTGGCTTTATTGGCGGCACTGACAGCCACAATGGCTTGATGGGAGATACTGACGAGGACAACTTCGTCGGTGGGCACGGTGGTGAGGACGCGACTGCCGAGCGTCGTCGCAACAGTGAGGTAGGTGGCTGGCTGGCGGCTCGTGAGCAGACACCAGGGTCACTTACCGGAGCGTGGGCTTCCGAGAACACGCGAGAAGCCATCTGGGATGCCATGTATAACCGCGAAACTTTCGCTACCTCTGGTTCGCGTATTGCACTGCGTTTTTTCGGCGGTTGGAACTTCAGCGATGACCTTGCCGACCGGCAGGACAATGTCAAACGAGCCTATAAAAAAGGCGTCCCCATGGGTGGTGACCTCAATAATGCGCCACGCGGCAAGGCTCCGCGCTTTCTGGTCATGGCCAGCAAGGATGCACTGGGCGCCAATCTTGATCGGATCCAGATCGTCAAAGGTTGGGTAGACAGCAACGGCGAACCGCAGGATAAAGTGTTTGATGTGGTGTGGTCCGGCTCTCGCGAGTTGGACACGAGCGGTAGATTGCCCGCCGTGGGCAACAGCGTAGACCTGCGTACTGCCACCTACCAGAACTCGATCGGCGAACCGCAATTGGCTACCGTGTGGGAAGACCCTGAGTTCAATGCTGATCAGCGCGCGCTGTATTACGCACGCGTACTGGAAATACCGACGCCGCGGTGGACGACGTATGATGCAGTGAGATCGGGGATGCCGCTACTGGAAGACGTCCCAGCCACATTGCAGGAGCGCGCCTGGTCTTCGCCCATCTGGTATCAGCCCTGATTGGCTGATTGGCTGATTGGCTGATTGGGCAGGGCGGATATGTAGCTACCGGCCCTGCTTTAATCAGGAAGCCGTGGGCTCGCGGTAGCTGTCAATGGAAGGGCAAGCGCAGTACAGGTTGCGATCCCCGTAGACATTGTCAACGCGATTAACGGGCGCCCAGTACTTGTAGCGGTACAGCGATGCCACAGGATAGGCTGCCTGTTCACGCGTGTAGGCGTGATCCCATGTGCTGCCTGTTACGTCTGCCAGCGTGTGTGGCGCATTGGCCAGCGGATTATCGGAGCTGTCCAGTTTGCCGCTTTGCACCGCCTGGATTTCCTCCCGAATCGCGATGAGCGCGTCGCAGAAGCGATCTATCTCAGCCATCGATTCAGACTCTGTCGGTTCGATCATCAAGGTGCCTGCCACCGGGAATGACATGGTGGGTGCGTGAAAGCCATAGTCGATCAGGCGCTTGGCGATATCTTCTTCGGTGATACCGCTGGCTTCCTTGATGGGCCGGATGTCGATGATGCACTCGTGCGCCACGGTACCTTCGCTGCCGGTATACAGCACCGGATAGTGGTCTTTGAGGCGGTGTGCAATGTAGTTGGCGCTCAGAATAGCGACTTTGGTGGCCTCAACCAAACCGTTGCCGCCCATCAGTGCTATGTAGGCCCAGGAGATTGGCAGGATTGATGTGCTGCCATAGGGCGCTGAGGAGACGGTGTCGTTGTTCTCGCTCAAGCCGGGAACGGGGCTGATCGGGTTGCTGGGCAGGAACGGTTGTAGATGTTTGCCCACGCCGATGGGTCCCATGCCGGGGCCGCCACCGCCGTGCGGGATGCAGAAGGTTTTGTGCAGGTTCAGGTGCGATACATCAGCGCCGAACTTGCCGGGCGCCGCCAGACCCACCAGCGCATTGAGGTTGGCGCCGTCCACGTAAACCTGTCCGCCGTGTTGATGAACGACATCACACAGTTCGATAATCGATTCCTCAAACACTCCATGGGTGGATGGGTAGGTCACCATAATGCAGGCCAGGTCATCGGTGTGGCGCTGTGCTTTCAGGCGCAGATCTTCCATATCGACATTGCCCTGCGAGTCGCATTCAACGATCACGACTTTCATGCCGGCCAGGGCAGCACTGGCCGGATTGGTGCCGTGCGCAGAAGAGGGGATCAAACAGACGTTACGCTGCTGGTCGCCGCGGCTTTCATGATAGCGGCGAATCGCCAGTAAGCCTGCGTACTCCCCCTGGGAACCCGCATTGGGTTGCATGGAAATCGCATCGTAGCCCGTACATTCCAGCAGCATATGATCCAGCTCCGCCAGCAAAGCCTGGTAGCCCCTGGTCTGTTCGGCTGGTGCAAAGGGATGCATGTTGGCGAACTCGGGCCAGGTGACTGCCAGCATTTCGGTGGTGGCGTTGAGTTTCATGGTGCAGCTGCCCAGCGGAATCATGGCACGATTGAGGGCGATATCCTTGTCTTCCAGATAACGCATGTAGCGCAGCATTTCTGTTTCTGAATGGTAGTCATTAAACAGCGGGTGCTGCAGGTAATCGACTTCCCGGCGCAAGTTTTGCGGGATACCTGCGCTGTCGTCAGTCACCTGTGAGTCCAGCTTGGCGATGTCTGTTGAGCCGTCGCCATCGCTGAAGATCTGGTGCAGGGCCTGAATATCCTGCGCGGTGGTGGTTTCGTCCACGGCAATACCGAGTTTATCGTTGCCGATAATACGCAGGTTAAAGCCCTGCGCCAGGGCGCGCTCTACGATTGCCTTTTGTTGCCCGCCAACGGTGTAGGTCAGCGTATCGAAAAAGGCAGCGTTGTCCGGGGTAAAACCTGAATCTGCCAGCGCTTGCTGCAAGATTTGCGCGAGACGATGAATACGCTCGGCGATACGACGCAGGCCGTCCGGGCCATGATACATGGCGTAAAACGCCGCCATGATCGCCAGTAACGCCTGTGCGGTGCAGATGTTGCTGGTCGCCTTCTCGCGGCGGATATGCTGTTCACGGGTCTGCATCGCCATGCGCAGGGCCTGGTTGCCGCGTCGGTCTATGGATACGCCGATGATGCGGCCCGGGGTTGAGCGTTTGTAGGCATCACGCGTGGCGAAATAGGCCGCGTGCGGGCCTCCGAAACCCATGGGCACGCCAAAACGCTGCGTATTGCCCACGACCACATCGGCACCGAGTGAGCCGGGTGATCGAACCATTAATAGCGCCATGATATCCGCCGCCACGGTGATCAGCGTACCGGCGTCGTGTGCGCGCTCTATCAACGGCTCGATGTCATGCAGTTCCCCATAGCTGCCGGGGTACTGCAACAGAGCCCCGAAAGCTTCGGTGTGGCCCAGCAACTCTTCGGGATCTCCTACCACAACCTCGATGTCCAGAACCTGTGCCCTGGTTTGTACGACCGCAATCGTCTGCGGGTGACAGTCGGCGGCAACGATAAAGGTCGCACTGCGGTTTTTCTTGTTCACGCGCTGCATCAGTGTCATGGCTTCTGCCGCCGCGGTGCCCTCGTCCAGCATGGAGCCATTGGCCAGTTCCATGCCGGTGAGGTCCATGATCATTTGCTGGAAGCTCAGGATGGCTTCCAGACGCCCCTGCGATATCTCCGGTTGATACGGCGTGTAGGCGGTATACCAGCCCGGATTTTCCAGCACGTTGCGCTGAATCACTGGCGGCGTGACTGTGTCGTGATAACCGGTGCCGATAAACGATTTATTCACCACGTTCATATGTGCCAGTTTGCGCAGGCGCGCAATCACGGTTTGTTCACTCTGCGCGGTTGGCAGATCCATAGGGTATTGGCGGCGGATCGCTGGCGGTATCGTAGTGCCGATCAGGGCATCGACGCTGTCATAACCCAGTATTTGCGCCATTTCAGTTTGTTGCGCTACGGTAGGTCCAATATGGCGCTGTATAAAGTCGCTATGGTTTTCCAGATCAGGCAGGGAAGGGCGGCTCATAGTGGCTCCGGGGGCGAAACGTCGGTAAGGAGTTGGCTTGCGGGTAGGCACGCGCGTCAAGTGCCTTATAAGACGGCGATAGTATCAAGAGTGTCCTCAGGCGGGCAATAAATTGCACACAATCTGACCATCTAACACGGGTAAACAGAGCTTGCGAATGAACAATCCCTCCTCAGCATCAAAGTTGCCGTTGCTGGACCTGCTGCGAGAAGTGCGCAGTTGCCGCAGCTGCGAGGATACGCTGCCGCTGGGGCCGCGGCCCGTGCTGCGCGCCAGCAGCACGGCCCGAATTGTTATCGTAGGGCAGGCTCCCGGCACGAAAGTACACGCCAGTGGCGTTCCCTGGGACGATGCCAGCGGTGCACGATTGCGCGATTGGTTGCAGTTGTCAGACGCTGCTTTCTACGATGAGTCGCAGATCGCCATCATGCCAATGGGTTTTTGCTATCCAGGCCGTGGTAAGTCGGGTGACCTGCCGCCGCCGGTGGCCTGCGCGCCCCTTTGGCACAAGCGATTACTGGAAGAGCTGCCCGACGCAGAGTTGCTGCTGCTCGTCGGCAGCTACGCGCAACAATACTATCTGCCGGATGCCTCGCGCGAGACGCTGACGCAAAGAGTGCGGAGCTGGCGGGATTTTGGCCCACGTTTTTTCCCACTGCCACACCCTTCTCCGCGCAATAACCTGTGGTTGCGGCGTAACCCGTGGTTTGAAAAATCAGTCATACCGGCGCTGCGCGAGCGCGTGGCTGGCGTGTTGGGGTGAGCGAGCCGCTTCGCGCTTGCGTTTGATCGACAGCACGGGTTTCAATGTCGGCCTCGCGTGGCAATAAGGACTGCAGCTAGTGGAACTGGTAACCCCTGAATCTGTTGGAATGAACAGCGCGCAGCTGGCTCGCATCAGCGATCATCTGTCTCAGCGCTATGTGGAGCCCGGGAAAATTCCCGGCAGCGTGACGCTTGTGGCGCGCGACGGGAGGCCCTGTTTCCTGGATGTGCGCGGACAACGGGATCTTGAACGCGGCACACAGATGACTGCCGACACGATTTTCCGTATCTACTCGATGAGCAAGCCAGTGACCTCCGTGGCCCTGATGACGCTGTACGAGCGCGGCCTGTTCAGTCTTGAAGACCCCGTCCATCGCTTTATACCCGAGTTCAGTAACCTTGGGGTCTACAAGGCCGGTTCTTTCCCGCTGTTTGAAACACAGCCCTGCCGCGCGCCCATGACCGTGCGTGATCTTTTGATGCATACATCAGGGCTGACCTACGACTTTTTACGCGCAACCAATATTGATTATGCCTACCGCAAGATGGCAGTCGGGCTGCCGCAGCCCGGTTACACCCTGCAGAACATGATCGATCAGCTGGCGCAACTGCCGCTGGAATTTGAGCCGGGCACGCGCTGGAATTATTCGGTGGCCACCGACGTGATCGGGCACCTGATTGAAGTGATCAGCGGCCAGAGTCTGCCTGATTACCTGCGCAACGCGTTGTTTGAACCGCTGGGCATGACAGACACCTCTTTTAACATCGAGTCGCGCAATTTGCCGCGCTTTGCATCGTGTTATGAGCGCAACCTGAGTAAGGAGCTGGTACTGCATGATGACGGCCAGAGCAGCCATTTTAAAGATCGCAGCTTTTACTCTGGCGGCGGCGGTTTGTTGTCGACGGTTGCAGATTATTACCGCTTCAGCCAGATGTTGCTCAACGGCGGCACACTCGATGGCGCGCGGGTTATCGGCTCGCGTACGCTGGATTTCATGACGTGTAATCACCTGCCCGGAAAGGTTGATCTGGCTGATTTCGCTTTGGGCAGCTTCAGCGAGACCTCTTACGATGGCGTCGGCTTCGGTCTGGGATTTGCCACCAAGGAAGATCTGGCGCGCAACGCCAACCCGGCATCTGTTGGCAGCTATTTCTGGGGTGGCCTTGCAAGTACCCTGTTCTGGGTTGATCCGGTGGAGGACCTGGTGGTGGTGTTCATGACGCAGCTGATCCCCTCGAGTACCTTCAATTTTCGCGGCCAGCTGGAGGCCATGGTGTATGCCGCGCTGGATTAAACCGGCACCAAAAGCTTGATGCGCATCACTTGTACCTCTTGCGCCCAGTGACTAAGCTCACTGCAATACCAGCAATGACGCTAACAATAAAAGGAGCGACAAACATGTCCTTTACGATGAACCGCAGCCACCCACGTACGGTGCTTGCGCTGGCTCTGGCGGCGGCGGTGACCGCCTGCTCAGACAGCAGCGACAATAGCGCGCCAAAACCGATCAGTATCGCAACGCCCAATGCTGATCGTTGCGAGATACTGGATTCGACGAACTGCATGTTCCCCTGGCCCAGCAGCGCGTTTACGGTGACGGACGACAGCACTGAGACGGGCGTTCGCGTTAACCTGACGCAGGCATCGCTACCTGCTAACAAGCAGGATGTTCGGGTATTACCCGACGAATGGAACCGCAATGACGGCTTCTCGCCGTCGCAGATGATTCTGGCGCTGGTGCCCGGCGTTGATCTGGCGCAGACCGGTGCACCGCCGCTGACGGATTTGTCGCAATCGCTGCAGGCGGATTCACCGGTGGTCGTTATCCGTGCCAGCACCGGCGAGCAGCACCTGATTTTCGCTGAGCTCGATGCCAACACAGATGATCCAGCCGAGCAGGCGCTTATCATCCGGCCTATGGTGCAATTTGAACGGGGTGAGCGTTATATCGTCGCGCTGCGCAACATGCGCGACAGTGCGGGTGCCGCCATAGAGGCGCCTGAAGTCTTTCGGGCCTTGCGTGATGACGTATTGACCGACAACGAGGCCATTGAAGGCCGACGTGCGGCGATGGAAGATATCTTTGGCGTGTTGGCGGATGCCGGCATCGCACGTGATGAGCTGTACCTGGCCTGGGACTTCAATGTTGCCAGTACCCGCAATATCACCGAACGCCTGCTGCATATTCGCGATGATGCCTTCGCTGATCTGGGCGCGGCGGTACCGCAATACACCGTGACGGAAGTGATTGATTTTGCCCCCTGCGGCGACGACGGCTGCCAGGACGGTGAAGACGAGCAGATGTCGCGGCAGATCTCCGGTACGTTCCAGGTGCCCAACTACCTGGACTCTGACTCCGGAGCCCCGGGTTCTTCCTTCTTCTACGATACGCCAGACGACGGCCTGCCCGATCGCATCGGCGGCGACAACCTGTTTGAAGCACGGTTTTTCTGCCGCGTGGCGCGATCGGTTGCAGAAGACTTCAGTATGCCGCCCAAGGTCGTTGCCCGGCCTTCGCTGTACGGGCACGGATTGCTCGGTAGCGCAGCAGAAGTACAGGGGGGTACCGGCAACAACATCGATATCATGGCCGATACGCACCAGATGATGTTTTGTGCCACCGACTGGAGTGGCTTTGCCTCAGAAGATGTGGGGGCCGCGGTAGCGGCGCTGCAGGATTTCTCGCTGCTCAAGCCGGTGTTTGATCGCCAGCAGCAGGGCCTGTTGAACTTCATGTTCCTGGGCCGGCTGCTCAAGCATGATGAAGGCTTCAGAACCCATGCGGCGTTTCAGGCGGGATCAGAACCGGTGTTTGATAACAGCACCGTGTACTACGATGGCAATAGTCAGGGCGGGATTCTTGGCGGCGCGCTGATGGGCGTTATCCAGGACGTGACGCGCGGTGTACTGGGCGTGCCGGGTATGTCCTACAGCCTGTTGTTGCGGCGCAGTATAGATTTCGAACTGTACAGCCTGTTTTTCAGTGGCAGCAGTACCGGTGACACCGGCGGTGGTTATCCCAGCGTGAAAGACCAGAGCTTCCTGTTGTCGATGGCGCAGATGCTGTGGGATCGCGCTGAGTCCAGCGGTTACGCGTACCACATCCAGGATAATTTGCTGCCCAATACCCCGCGACACGCCGTGTTGTTGCAGGTTGCGTTTGGCGACCATCAGGTAAGTATGTATTCGGCCGAAATGATGGCGCGCACGATAGGTGCGGTTTTGCGCGTGCCGGCCCTGGAACCGGGGCGGCACCCAGACAGTAATCCCTTCGTGGCATTGCCGCCAGTGCCGGCCGGTGTTTATACCGATTCGGTATTGAGTTACTGGGATGACGGCCCTGTAGGTGGTGGTGCGGCCGGTGGTGGCACCGTGGCTCCGCCCATCGCCAACCTGCCGCCTTTCGAGCCGGATTTTGGAGAAGATCCGCACAGCCTGCCGCGCAAGGATACCAATGCGCAGGCGCAGAAGTCGGCGTTTTTGCAGCCAGACGGGGAAGGCAGGTTTGTAGATACCTGCGATCCCAGCCTGCCCTGTACTACCGATGGATACGTGCCAGGCGGTTAGCCAACGCGCTGTTAACCAGAGGCCGGGTATGATTAATCATTCCGGCCTTTTTTATCTCCATCAAAATAATGATAATAATTCTCATTTGGCGTTGCAAATGAGAATGGTTATTACTAATATCTCTCGCACTCCGGGTTAAACGGTCCTCAGCAGGCCGTACACCCTATTTCAGGTAGTTAACGAGAGAGAAAAGCAATGAAACAGCAAGTTTTGGCGGTGGCAATTGCCAGCGTGGTCAGTGGGGGAGTCTACGCGTCAGAGACGGCACTGGAGGAGATCACCATTGTGGGCACCACCGAGGACGCTAGGGTGCTGCCAGGCTCCGGTTCGGTCATCGATAATCAGCAGTTGCAGATTGAGGCGGCCAACGATATCAACCAGCTGCTGAAAACGGTTCCCGGTATGTACATCCAGGAAGAGGATGGCTACGGCCTGCGCCCCAATATAGGCATCCGGGGTGCCACTTCCGAGCGCGCGTCCAAAGTGACGCTGATGGAAGATGGTGTGATGATAGCGCCGGCGCCTTACTCCAACCCCGCAGCGTACTATTTTCCCACCACCTTGCGTATGCACTCGATTGAGGTGCTCAAGGGCGCACCGCTGCTGCGCTATGGCCCGCAAACCACTGGCGGCGTCATCAATATGGTGTCTACCCCGATTCCTGATGAAAACGCAGGTGCTGTTAATTTTTCCTATGGCCAGAATGGTCAAATCGATCTGCTGGCAAATGTGGGGGGGCGCAGCGGTAACTTCGGTTTTCTGCTGGAAACGGCGCAGCGACGCAGCGACGGCTTCAAGGACATTGATCGCAGCAATGCCGATACCGGTTATGACATCAGCGATTACGTTGCCAAGTTTGGGTGGGAGGGCGACAGCCAGAGCCTGCTGTTCAAGGCTCAATACTCTGAAGAGGTCTCTGACGAAACCTATCTGGGCCTGACTGACGGTGATTTCGGCGGCGACCCGGACCGTCGCTACGGGCTTTCACAACCCGATGAAATGGACAATGATCATGAGGGTTACAGCGCCGTATATCGCAACACCCTGAGCGACACGGTAACGGTGTCTGCAACGGCCTATTACAATCGCTTTGCGCGCGACTGGTTCAAATTGAGCGGCGGTAATAGCCTTATAGAAGCAGCAAACAATGGCGACAGTATTGCCCAGGGCGTGCTTGACGGCACTGAGGATGCGCTCGGTCTGCAATACAAGCATAACAATCGCAAGTATGAGTCTTACGGATTTGAATTGAACGCCGATATTGAGCTGGGCAGTCATCAGCTGGCAGTCGGTGTGCGTCCGCACCGCGATGAAATGGATCGCTTCCAGCCGACAGAGCTGTACGACCAGATCAATGGAGAGCTGGTATTTGCCGGTATAAAAGCACCTGCCGGCAGCAATAACCGTGAAGAAAAAGCCGAGGCCCTGAGCTTCTGGGCAGTGGACAGCTGGCAGGTGAACGAACGGCTGAATGTGAATCTGGCATTGCGCTATGAGGATGTGCAGTCCGAGCGTAAACAGTACGCGCAGCCGTCGCGCGATGTGGTCGACAGTCAGCGTGAGAACGACAACCAGGAATGGTTGCCGGGCGCTTCCTTCACCTATGATCTCACCGATAACTGGCAGATGCTGGCCGGTGTGCACAAGGGCTATTCGCCGCTGGGTGGTGGCGCCGTTGAGAATGAAGAGCCAGAGACCAGCACTAACTGGGAAGCGGGCCTGCGTTACAACGGCGCGTGGTTTGTGGAGGCCATCGGCTTCTACAGCGATTTCGACAACAAGGCCGAAAACTGCTCCAACGCCAGACCCTGCAGCAACGGTGAGACCTCCGGGTCTTTTACCACGGGTGAGGCGACTATCGCCGGTCTGGAATTACAGGTGGGCGCTAATCTGGAGTGGGGCGGCTTCATGGTCCCGGTGGATATGATGTATACCTATACCGATGCACAGATCAGCAAGACCAACGCGTCCATTGGTGTGCAGGATGGCGACCGCCTGGCGGCGATTCCCGAGAATACCTTCAGCCTGCGGCTTGGCCTTGAATCTCCCATTGGCTGGAATAACTACGCGGTGGCCAAATTCACCGATGAGTTGTGCATGACTGTGGGCTGCGACAGCAACGGCAATTCGTTTGATGCCAGTGAAGACTTCTTCGTGGTGGATTACATCAGCCGCTATACGCTCAACGATGCAGCGGTGGTATTCCTGAAGGTTGAAAACGTGTTCGACGAGCAGGCTATCGTATCGCGCGTGCCCGATGGTGCGCGGCCCAACAAGCCACGTACTGCCTCAGTCGGAGTAGAGTGGACGTTCTGATGTAACGCTGAAAAAAGCAGCCCTGCCGGAATAGCAGGGCTGTTCGATAACACGCCTTCTTGCGCGAGCCCGGCGCGCAGACTATCCTCAGGGATCAAACAGCCTCCGGCTTTCGAGTGTTGGCTCTGCCCCAGAGGAACGTGAAATGATTGTCCAGAAACCAACGTTGTTACGGCTGACGGTACTTGCGCTAGCTGTTCTCGCGCTCGCTTCGTGCAAAGTCAGGGTGATAGTGCCCCAGGGCGGCAGTGTCACGACATCCTCTGGCGCTTACAGCTGCGCTGCCGGAAATACCTGCGACGTCGATGTCGTCGATTTTTTCTTTGACGAAACGTTTATAGCAACACCGGCACAGGGTTACGTATTCAAACACTGGAGAAAGGGTGATCGACGGTTCTGTGGCCGGGAAAGCAAGCCATGCAGGGTCCGTACAGATACCATCACGGGTGAGTTGGTGCCCGTCGTACAGAGTTTCCTCAGCGCCAATGACGAGGTGTTCTTTTTACAGCCTAAGTTTGAGAAAAAGGGTGCGGGACCTGGCGGTCCTGCCAATGCCTTCACCTTGACGCTGGAGGGCAACGACACGGTACAGGTAGGCACCAGTCTTGTTACGGGAGACCTTGCCTACGGCCGGAGTGACTTAACTGGAACTGCCGAATCATTGATCATCGTGGCAGACGGAACAACGATTTCGGCTGACCCGGCGCCCTATCCACCGGGTGACCCGAGAAATACAGAAGTGTTTACATCAACTGACCCTAACAACACGTTTGTCATGGTTGTCGCCGATGGCAATATATCCCTGTCAATTGTCCGCAATGCGCTTGCCTACCGCTATGCCTGCGATTCACGATTTGCGGTGTTTATGAATTGTGGCGGCCTCGATTTCAATGTGTCTTCGCGAACAGTGACCTTCAATGACGCCACGGCTGAAAACACCGACACGGGTTCAGTGCTCACTATCAATGGAGCCGTTGCCTGGGATCCGTAAACCGCTACAGATGATTGTGCTGCTCTGGGTAATGTGAAAAAGGCTATTGTTCGGGGTATTCGATCGCAGTCACGTAGTAGTGCTTTTGCCCCGATGGGCTGCTGACCACAATCTCGTCATCCAGTGATTTGCCCAGCAAGGCGCGCGCCATCGGCGAATCCATGCTCAGCTTACCGCTGGCAAGATCAAACTCGTCCGGCCCTACGATGCGCCAGTTCTGCTCGTCTCCGGTTTCATCTTCCAGGGTGACCTTTGCCCCAAAAAATATCTTGCTGGTGTCACTGGGTAAGGTGTCTACCACCTTCAGCGCTTCCAGGCGTTTGTTCAGGAAGCGCACGCGTGAATCGATCTCTCTCAGCCGTCTTTTCCCGTAAATGTAGTCGCCGTTTTCAGAGCGGTCACCATTCTTGGCGGCTTCGTGGACGGCATGGGTGACCTCAGGGCGCTCGATTTTCCACAACTGGTGCAGCTCTGCGCGCAGCGCCTGCTCCCCAGCGGGGGTGATGTAGAGGGAGCCGCGTGGGCGCGGTGGACGGTATCTGCTCATGCAGCGTATTGTAGCCGTGCGCAAGCCGGCCAAACAATGCCGGAGAGCGGCATCAACCACTGGATTTCCCCGCGCAGTGCTGTTAGAAACCATCAGATGTTGTCGTTTCAGGGAGTGATCGGGTGAAAAGGTATTGTGGTGTCCTGGGTTCGTTGGTTGTTTTGCTGGGTGTTCTGCTGTCTGCCCGCAGCGCGGTTGCGGCGTGCCCGCAATTACACGGTGAACTGCAGCAGGGTGGTTTTATCTGGGCCCGGGTGCCCGTGGGCAGTGTTGTTACGCTCAATGGCCAGCCACTGGATGTGCTTGAGGATGGCACCACGTTTGCCGGCTTTGGCCGCGATGCACCCGCCAGGGCAGATCTGCAGGTGACTGGCGTTAGCCCATGCCAGCAGACGCTCAGCATTGTGCCGCGTGAATACAACATACAGCGCGTTAATGGCGTGCCTGCGCGGACGGTCACCCCGCCCAAGGAGCAACTCGAGCGTATTCGACGGGAGGGCGCTCTGGTGGCCTCAGCTCGCGCTCAACGCGTGGTGCGCCCGGACTTGCTGGCCAGCATGCTGGAAGGATTTGTGTGGCCGGTAGAGGGGCCGATTTCAGGTGTGTACGGCAGTCAGCGTGTCTACAACGGTAAGCCTGGCCGACCCCATTTCGGCGTTGATGTGGCTGCACCTGAGGGCGCTACAGTGCGAGCGCCAGCGGCCGGGCTGGTAACACTGGCGGAGCCGGATCTGTTCTATTCTGGCGGCACGGTGATCCTGGATCACGGCTTCAACGTGTCGTCGACCTTCCTGCACATGAGTGAGGTGCGGGTGAAGACGGGCGATGAGCTGCAGACGGGTGACGAGATCGGCGCGGTAGGTGCTACCGGGCGGGCGACGGGGCCGCATCTGGATTGGCGTATGAATTGGCGCGACCAGCGCATCGACCCGCAATTGCTTGCTCCCCCCATGCCCAAGCCCTGAAAAATCCGTATAATGTGGCCCCTTTCAGGCGCGCGGAACTGGTAATGATCGACAAGAAGCTATTGAGTATCCTGGTGTGCCCCGTCACCAAGGCACCGCTGGAGTACGATGCAGAAAAAGACGAACTGATTTGCAAAGCCAGCGGGCTTGCCTATCCGGTTCGCGACGGTATTCCAGTGATGCTGGAAAGCGAAGCACGCCAATTAACTGCCGATGAAAAGCTGGGTTGAAACGATGTCCGATACTATTTTTGGTAAAATCATCCGCGGGGAAATTCCCAGTGATTTTCTCTATGAGGATGAGCATTGCATCGCGATCAGCGATATCAGCCCGCAGGCGCCCGTGCATGTGCTGGTCATTCCCAAGCGCGGTATAGCGCGTCTGGTGGATGCGCAGCCCGATGACCAGGCGCTGCTGGGTCACCTGTTGCTCGCGGCCGGCAAGGTAGCTGAGCAATTGGGAGTGGCCGATGCCTTTCGCCTGATTATCAACAACGGCGCTGGCGCCGGACAGACTGTATTTCATCTTCACCTGCACATTATCGCTGGCAGGGAATTCGCCGAAGGCCATATGGCAGGTTGAGCCCGAGGGCCGCTGCTGACACCGAGACCGACTATGAAGACCGTAGCAATACGCGAGGCCTTTCTGGCCTATTTTGAGCAACATGCGCACACGCGTGTGCCCAGCAGTTCGCTGGTGCCAGAGAACGACCCGACTTTGTTGTTCACCAATGCCGGTATGAACCAGTTCAAGGATACGTTTCTGGGCAACGATCCGCGGCCTTATGTGCGTGCCACCAGCAGCCAGCGCTGCGTGCGTGCCGGTGGCAAACACAATGACCTTGAAAACGTCGGCTACACAGCGCGCCATCATACGTTTTTCGAGATGCTCGGTAACTTCAGCTTTGGAGACTATTTCAAGCGCGAAGCAATAAAGTTTGCCTGGGAATTCCTGACGCAGACACTGGGCCTGCCCGAAGAACGCCTGTGGGTCACCGTGCATGTCTCCGATGACGAAGCGGCGGATATCTGGTTAAAGGAAATGGGCGTGAGCGCAGAACGATTCTCACGCCTGGATGAAGACAATTTCTGGTCGATGGGTGATACCGGACCCTGTGGCCCCTGTTCCGAAATCTTCTATGACCATGGTGCCGATGTACCCGGTGGCCCTCCGGGCAGTGAAAACGACGATCTGGATCGCTATATTGAGATCTGGAATCTCGTATTCATGCAGTATAACCGCGATCAAAGCGGTGAGATGACGCCCTTGCCCAAACCGTCGGTAGATACGGGTATGGGGTTGGAACGCATTGCTGCGGTAATGCAGCAGGTGCACAGTAACTATGAAATCGACCTGTTCCAGGCACTGATAAAAGCGGCGGCTGCAATATTGCACGTCGATGATCTGGAACATAACTCGCTGCGGGTGATCGCGGATCATATCCGCTCCTGTTCATTTTTGATCTCCGATGGCGTATTGCCCGGCAACGAGGGGCGTGGCTATGTGTTGCGGCGTATCATTCGCCGCGCGGTACGCCATGGCAACAAGCTGGGGGCTACGCGCCCGTTCTTTCACCAACTGGTTGCGCCGCTGGTGCAGCAGATGGGTGAGGCCTATCCGGAGCTGGCCAAACAGCAGGCCGCCATCGAAAAAGCCCTGCTGGCGGAAGAAGAGCAGTTTGCCAAGACGCTGGACCATGGCATGCAGATTCTCGAGGAAGCGCTGGCCGATCTGGACAGCCAGGAAATTCCGGGTGACGTGGTGTTCAAGCTCTACGATACCTATGGCTTCCCGGTCGATCTGACCAACGATATTGCCCGTGAGAAAAACCTCAGCCTCGATATGGCCGGTTATGAAGCGGCGATGGCCGAGCAACGCCAGCGCTCGCAGGACAGTGGCAGCTTCAAAATTGACTACAGCGCAGTGCTCAAGCTCGACGGAGAAACCACCTTCACCGGTTACGACAGTCTGGTGGGAGAGGGCACGGTGACGGCGATCCTGCGCGATGGCGAGCAGGTAGATAGCCTGGCGGCCGATGAGCAGGGTGTTGTTGTGCTCGACCAGACGCCTTTTTACGGTGAGTCTGGCGGTCAGGCCGGGGACACAGGCTATCTGAGTGCCTCAGGGGTGCGCCTTGAAGTGCGCGATACAACTAAAGGTTCTGGTCAACACCTGCACCACGTGAGAGTGCTGCAGGGCAGCATCAAGAAGGGCGATACCCTGCAGGCAGAAGTCGATTGCGCGGTGCGCCAGCGCACGCGCCTGAACCACTCTGCCACGCACCTGTTGCACGCAGCCTTGCGCAGCACGCTCGGTGATCATGTTACGCAGAAAGGCTCGCTGGTGGATTCCGAACGTCTACGCTTCGATTTCTCCAACCCCGAAGCAGTGACGCCGCAGCAGCTGAAAGTGATTGAAAACAGCGTGAACGAACAAGTGCGTGGCAACACTCCCGTGCAGACGCGCCTCATGACCATGGATGAAGCAGTCGCCGCCGGAGCGATGGCCCTGTTCGGTGAAAAGTACGGTGACGAAGTACGAGTACTGTCGATGGGGCACGACGATTTCTCAGTTGAGCTGTGCGGTGGCACCCACGTTGAGCGTACCGGTGACATCGGCTTGTTGCGAATTACCTCCGAAGCGGGCGTTGCCTCTGGTATACGCCGCATCGAGGCTGTTACCGGCGAGAAGGCGCTGGAGCAGATCGATCAGCTTGATCAGCGCCTCGCAGAAGTCTGTTCTGCTGTGAAGGGCACACCTGAAACGGTTGCGGCCAAAGTCAGCGCGTTGCGCGCCGACAACCGTGACCTGGAAAAAGAGATCGCGCGCCTGAAACAAAAACTGGCGTCTTCGGCGGGCTCTGATCTCACCGCCGGCGTGGTGGAAGTGGAAGGCGTCAAAGTGCTGGCCGCCAATGTCGAAGGCGCCGATGCGAAGTCCCTGCGCGATACGCTGGATCAGGTGAAAAATAAACTGGGTAGCGCCGTGATTCTGCTGGCTGCCGTCACAGACGATAAAGTGGCGCTGGCCGCTGGCGTCACCGCTGATCTGACAGGCAAAGTGAAAGCCGGCGACCTGATGCGTGAGTTTGCACAGCGGCTGGGTGGCAAGGGCGGCGGCCGCCCGGATATGGCCCAGGGCGGCGGAACAGACGTAAGCGCGCTGCCGGATGTACTGCAGGCCGTACCGGAATGGGTGGCGTCACAGCTGGGTTGAAACGGTGTGAATAGTGGGCGCAATTTGCGTCCCGCATTCGGTTTAACTTTTTTTTTTCATGGTGTTTAATGACGCCCCTTTTTATTGGTTAGTGGCGTCTGCAGGCGCTTAACGGCGAGTTATCGGGTTAGACATGAGTTTGATTGTCCAAAAATTCGGTGGAACATCGGTCGGCGATATCTCTCGTATAGAGCAGGTGGCGGACAAGGTCGCCCGTTTTCGCAGTGAAGGCCATGACATCGTCGTCGTTGTGTCTGCAATGAGCGGTGAGACCAATCGTCTGATAGCGCTCGCCCAGGAGATACAGGAGCGTCCGGTGCCGCGCGAGATGGACGCTCTGGTGTCTACCGGCGAGCAGGTGACCACAGCGCTGTTGAGCATGGCCCTGGCCAAGCGCGGTGTGAAAGCCAAATCCTATAATGGCAGCCAGGTGCGCATTCTCACAGATAGTGCACACACCAAGGCGCGCATCCGTGAGATCGATGATGAGCGGCTGCATACCGATTTACGCGACGGTTATGTCATCGTGGTGGCGGGTTTCCAGGGCGTGGATGAGAACGGTAACATCACCACGCTTGGTCGTGGCGGTTCAGACACAACAGCCGTGGCTTTAGCGGCAGTGCTCAAAGCAGATGAATGCCAGATCTATACCGACGTAGACGGCGTGTACACCACCGACCCGCGCATTGTGGATGGCGCCCGTCGGCTGTCGCATATCACCTTCGAGGAAATGTTGGAAATGGCCAGTATGGGCTCCAAGGTATTGCAGATCAGGGCGGTTGAATTTGCCGGTAAGTACAACGTTCCGCTGCGGGTTCTGCACAGCTTTGAAGAAGGCCCCGGCACACTGATTACATTAGAGGAAGCCAACCCCATGGAAGCGCCGACTATTGCAGGCATAGCCTTTAACCGCGACGAGGCCAAGCTGACGATTCTGGGCGTGCCGGATATGCCCGGCACTGCTTACCATATTCTTGGCCCTATCGGTGAGGCGAACATCGAGGTGGATGTTATCGTGCAAAACGTGGCCGATGACAACACCACCGACTTCACCTTTACCGTAAGCCGCAACGATATGCCGCGCGCCGAAGAGGTGCTGCGCACTGTCGCTGGCGAAATCGGTGCGCGAGAAGTTCGAGGTGATGCTCGCGTGGCTAAAGTGTCAGTGGTGGGAGTGGGCATGCGCTCACATGCCGGTGTTGCGAGCCAGATGTTTGCCGCCCTGGCTGAAGTGGGTATCAACATCCAGATGATCACGACCTCAGAAATCAAGATTTCCGTGATCATTGATGAAAAATTTCTGGAGTTGGCGGTGCGCTCGCTGCACTCCTCATTTGGCCTGGATAAGGAACCTCAGGAAGAAGGCGCTGCCTAAATAGTCTTGGTCGCCTTCCGTGACAACGGAAACGACACTGCGTTTCGTTTTTATTGCGCCCGCCACGGTTTAGACTAGGCAGGCTAGAGTGGTTGTGAAGGGCTGGGCTAATGGCGGTTCAGCTGAGAAGCTCGTGTTTCTGTAGGCAACAACCGGACACACGGCTGGAGAAAGAGAAGTATGTTGATATTAACCCGCAGGGTGGGTGAGTCACTTATGGTGGGTGATGAGATCACCGTGACCGTGCTCGGCGTGAAAGGTAACCAGGTGCGTATTGGCGTCAATGCCCCACGCGATGTTGCTGTTCACCGTGAAGAAATCTACAACCGCATCCAAGACGATAATAACGAAGAGCCCGATCAGCAATAGTGCGGGCAAAAACGCCCTACGGCTTTGATTTTTCAGCCATTGTGGTATCATGCCGCGCTCTGTGATTAGCGAATCCGCTGTCGCAAAAGCAGTTTTGGAGAGCTGGCCGAGTGGCTGAAGGCGCACCCCTGCTAAGGGTGTATAGGCTAATACCCTATCGAGGGTTCGAATCCCTCGCTCTCCGCCATCTAACAAAAAAGGGTCACCCTGTCGGGGTGGCCCTTTTTCGTTAGGCGCGAAGCGCGAGGACTTGGTTCGGCTCTCCATCGTTAAGGGGGGACGCACCGATATTCACTAAACC
>TARA_R110002110_G_scaffold382891_2_pt1 | contig 33061 bp, 48 predicted proteins | sample TARA_R110002110 | Tara Oceans TARA_R110002110 (sample SAMEA4397330) | marine metagenome | biome: Polar Biome; feature: [SRF] surface water layer (ENVO:00010504); material: water (ENVO:00002006), including particulate matter (ENVO:01000060) such as... | depth 5 m | reverse complement strand
TGGGGAAAAATATTCACGAGAAACGCGATCACAGACCTTACGACAGCGCCCCAGCGGCGCGCAACTACGCTACCTGCGGAGGTAGTACAGAGAGGAGGCGGCATGTGGCTGCTACCACCATCAATATCCTGTCCATATGCTCAGGCGTTGGAGGACTGGACCTTGGCGTACCACTCGTGGCGGCGAAAGCATTTATACACCTTACAGGAGATCTTCTCAGATGAGTAAGCGAGGCCCAAAGCCAACACCCACCAACATCCTAGACGCACGCGGCTCATGGCGAGCCAAAGGGCGCAAGGGTGAGCCAGTGCCCAGCGCGGGCAAGATGACCCAGCCGCCGTGGCTCGGCACCGATGGCAAGCGCATGTGGCGCGAACTGAAGCCGCTACTGCAACCACACGGATGGTGGAAGCCGCATTATCACACCCGCATCGCCATGCTGTGTGACTCGTGGCAAGGCTACATGGACGCGCGGCGCGAGATCGCAGACCACGGCGCGGTGCTGGTCAATGGGCAGACCGCGAGCCGCTATAGCAACCCGGCGATACGCCACAAGGCTACGCACTGGAAGGAAGTCAAGGACGGCTGCGCTGCGTTTGGCATGAGTCCAGCCGAGATGGTGGGCATGGTGGACGAGAGCGATAAGGCGGGCGAGGTGGTTGAGGGTAAGGCTAGATTCTTTAACACGAAGGGCGATAAGTGATGGTTACAAAGGCATTTTGTGTAGTTAGTGTTGTCATACTCACTTATGTGTTGACTATATGTATGCTCGCAGTGATGAGCGAACTCGATGTCGCAGAGTCCACCGAGAATCCACAACCACTCCAGGTATACGGACCATACACAACCTTGCGCATCGGCACCATCACCAAACACCCGCACGGCACCATCTACACAAAAGCCGATGTGCTGTTCGAGATGGCTGACGGATACTACGTGAGCGTGCATGGCGATGTAAGTTCCGATGGAAAGGTTGAATCTGTGGATATACATGGCGTGAGTAATTTGACTATGGGAGGTGGGTGAATGGCAGAAGATTTCTTAGTCAAGGGTTCAAGAGGCTACCTGTCCACCAATGGTTCTCGTGAGCCGATTGAGGTTGTCGATTCGTGTGGCAAGGCGGTTCGAGTTCTTTTTACCGACAATCCTTTGCTGGGCGGATCGCCTTGGTGTTGGCTAGAGTTTGACGACTTGTTTGGCGACTCTCGATACTACACGCAAATCTGCGCCGCAACTTACGACGCGGCAGATGGCCTAATATTGGCCCGCGTTTCCAGCATCGAGCGCGAGGGCGTGCGCGAATTCGCAAGGGTGCCGTCCAGCTTGGCCGTCACGCTAGAGAAATCGCCATCGTCTCCCATTGACGCAAATCTTATTAACATTAGTTCTGGCGGAGCCTTTATCGAGTCCGACGTCCAATTGGCCCTCCAGGCGCGCGTTGGCATCCAACTCGCCCTGCCTGGGTCTGGTGACGACAAGGTAACGGGCCAAGTGGTTCACGTCGAGCAGATTGAACCTGATATTAAATGGCGCTACGGCATTCGCTTTGTCGAGGTACAGGGGGATTTTCTACGGGCTTTGATGAACTATTTATGGCTACGCCTAACCGAACTATTCCCCGTCATCCCGAAGGTGAGCCTATCAAACTCAAAGACCTAATCCGCACTCTGCCAGGATACGACCCCTACACCGACGCGGGTGAATGCTGCTTTGACGAGGCGGCAGCGCAGCGCGGCATAGACTTCTTCGCCGAGTGCATACAGCACGTCAAAGGGCACATGGCAGGGCAGCCTTACGTGTTGGAACCACACGAGGCGGCTATCGTGGCTAATATCATGGGATGGAAACGCCCTGACGGCACGCGGCGATATCGTGAGGTATTCTACTTCGTGCCCCGCAAAAACAGTAAGTCAACATGGGCGGCTGGTATGTTGCTGCTCATCCTGTTCTTGGATAACGAGCCTGGCGCTGAGTGCTACTCGACAGCCGCAGACCGTGACCAGGCATCGTTAGTGTATAATATAGCTAGAGTAATGACGGAATCTGAGCATGAGCTATCATCACGCGCTCAGGTTCACACATCGTTCAAAACGATAACCGTGGGCGAGTCAGTCTATAAAGCCATCAGCGCGGAAGCAGGCACGAAGCATGGGTTTAACACCCACCTCAGCATCAATGACGAGATACACGCCCACCGCACATCCGAGCTACTTGACGTTATTCAAACCAGTACAGGCGCACGCAAGCAGCCACTCATTATCCACATCACCACTAGCGACTATGAACGCGAGGGCAGTGTATGTAATGACAAATACGACTATGCAACAAAGGTTCGTGACGGCATAATTGACGATAACGCATTCCTGCCCATCGTCTACGAGGCCACATTAGAAGAGGCTGATGAGATGGTGGCGGACGCTGACGGCGCGCAGGTTGAGGCGTGGACTCAGCCAGGACTATGGGCAAAGGCTAACCCGATGATTGGCAAGAGCGTTAGCCAGGAGTACCTGGCGCGTGAGTGCCAGCGGGCGATAGATAGCCCAGCATATGAGAATACGTTTAAGCGATTACATTTGAATATCAGAACTGAGCAGCAGAACCGCTGGCTACAGATGCACCACTGGGCTACCTGTGGTGATGAGGTTGAGGATACAATAGACTGGCGTGCCGACATGATGGATGTGCTCGCGGCTGAGAGTATCCCATGCGAGGCGGCGCTGGACCTTGGCGCAACCAGTGACCTCACGGCGCTGGTGTTGGAGTTTGACTACCACGGGCGCAAGGTATTGATTCCATACTTCTGGGTGCCCAAGGTGGGCGCGCTGAGGAAAGAGAAGCTACACAGCGTGCCTTATCTACAGTGGATACGCGAGGGATTCATCGAGCAGACTGAGGGCAACACGACTGACTACGACCATATACGGGCGAGGCTCAACGAGATAGCGGGCGTCTTTCAGTTCAAGGGTAAAGAGATTGCAATTGATAGACTGTTCCAAGGCAACCAACTATGCACGCAGCTAAGCGATGATGGGTTTGAGGTGTTTGCCTTTGGGCAGGGGTTCTTGTCAATGGCAGCACCATCAAAAGACTTTGAGGAGCGGGTGATTAGTGGCGACATTCAACACGGCAACAACCCGGTGCTCAATTGGATGGCCAGTAACGTGAGTTGCCAAACCGACGCGGCGGGCAACATCAAGCCAGTCAAGCCACCCCGCGAGGATGCGGCTAAGATAGATGGCATTGTAAGCGCGGTGATGTGCCGTGGCCGCGCGATGGTGCGCGAGGAGTCGGGTGAGAGTATCTATGAGACGCGAGGGCTAATACGACTATGAGTGTTGAATTTAAGGCCGAAACGCGCCTGCGCGGGTGGTTGATAGTTGCCGCGATAGTCAGTATAGGCGCTGGCATGTGGGGTATGTGGGGGTGGCCATCCGCATCGATGGGCACAGGCGCGCTGGTGATACTCGGTCTACTGTTTGGAGTTAAGCGGTAATGGTATCCACTTTTCTAGCACTAGACGAGGATAGGGCGTTAAACTCGGGCGCAGTAATGGAAGGCGCTATTTTATGGCGCGAAAATGGAGTAGGCACGCATGGGCGGTAGAATAGCAAATATCTTTGGCTTCGGCGAGGGCAGAGTCAATGAGTACTCTGAGGTGGGATGGCTACCCAGCGTGACGGCGGGGCAGGTACGCACCACCGCTGGCGAGTTTGTATCACCAGAAAATGCGTGGGGGTTTAGCGCAGCGTATGCCTGTGTGCGTGTGCTCGCTGAGGATATTGCCAAGCGGGATCGCAAGATATTTATGCCACTTGATGGCGGAGGGCGAGAAGAGGCGACCAGCAATCGCAACTATGACGTGATAGCACTGCGCCCACACCCTGAGTATACACCTATCACATTCTGGGCTGAGATAGTCAAGGACGCATCAAGCTGGCATGGCGGCTTCGCCGAGATACAGCGCGCTGGGCGCAAGGTGGAGCAGTTCAACTACATTCACCCGTCGCGCGTTGTGGTGCAACTCAACAGAGATAACCAGCGCCGAGAGTATGTAGTCAAGGGCGATAACGGACTGCCAGACGTGACGCTGCCGTGGGAGGATATGATCCATATCCACGGGGTGGGGTATGGCCTCAACGGGTGCCCGTTCATCCGATTCGCCAGCGAGTCGCTAGGGTTGAGTATGGCTGCGCAGCGGTTTAGCGCGGCATTCTACGGCAACGGGATGCACGTACAGACTGCCCTTAAGACACCCAATACATTAGGCGAAAAGGCAGTCACCCACCTGCGCGAGAGTTGGGGTGCGATGCACGCAGGCGCGCGCAACTCATTCACCCCCGCAATACTTGAGGAAGGGCTAGACATCGAGCGCATCGGCGTTAGTCCAGAAGAGGGGCAGAACGTAGAGCAGCGGCAATTCCAGATTGAGGAGGCGTGTAGGTTCTGGAGGGTAGCACCGCAAAAGGTGCAGCACTTAATACGCGCTACATTCAACAACGTCTACGAACTCAACATCGATTATGAACATGACTCCTTGGGTCCATGGTTTAAGAGGATAGAACAAGAGCTACACCAAAAGGTGCTACTACCATCCGAGCAGAGAACCCTATTCATCTCACATGTGCGCAGCAGCATCATGCGCGGTAGCCTCGCTGAGCAGGGGCAGTTTCACCAGCAGATGTTTAACGTAGGCGCGCTTACTATCAACGAGCTACGCGATAAAATGGACATGAACCCCATCGGCCATGAGGGGGATGTGCGATTCATCAACGGCAACATGGCACCAGTCGAGCAACTGATGGAGGGTAACCCTGCATTCGCGCAGGGGCAGCAGCCAGCGAATAACCCCGCCGATGAGACACCTCCCGCACTGCCTGAGCAGGATGAGCCTGACGAGGATGGCGAGGCGGCGCAGGTAGTTGAGGATGGGTTTGCGGCTATGCTTAGCTATGTGGCCCAGCCTATGGTCACCAAAGAGGCTAAGCGCATGGCGTGGGCGGCGAACAAGTACGCCAGTGACCCCGATGGATACCGTGAGGAGTTGGCGGCGTTCTGGGGCAAGCATAAGATAGAGATGGAAGCTGCGCTATTCCCTGCCGCGCATACGATGCGCAAGACGTGGGAAGTATCGAAAGACGCAGACTTGATAGGTGATGTAAGCGCCTACGCTGATAGATACTGCATATTGGCCCAGGCGATATGGGGTCAAGCATACGACGAGGGCGCGGCGGCTGAACTGGCTGCGGAGTGGCGTAGAGATAAAGCTATGGTGATAGGGTACTGCCTGCGCAGCATTATCACCGACAAGGAGCAATAAGATGGATTTACAGTTTACCCCCAAGTGCCACGCCCGCCATACGGGCGGATGGATGATAGATGCTGACTGGCTCAACGCTGAGATTGCAAGCATTAAGTCAGGATTAATAGTGCCGATGGCCATCGACGAGGCCACAGCAAGCGCGCCATTCATCATCGGTGAAGATGGTATTATGACCATCGCACTACAAGGGCCGCTAATGAAAGCAGCGAGTAAGTTCGGCGGCACTAGTACGATCGCAGTGCGCCGTGCGCTACGGGCAGCAGTCAACGACCCTGACATCCAGGGCATCATGCTGGCCATCGATAGCCCAGGCGGCGCGGTGGCAGGCATGGAGGATTTGGCTGAGGATGTGGTGGCAGCGGCTGAAGTTATGCCAGTACACGCATTCATTGACAGCCAAGGCGCGAGCGCGGCCTACTGGGTAGCCAGTCAGGCGCACACCATCAGCGCACAGAAGTCTGCTCTGGTAGGCTCGCTGGGCACTCTTCTCGTGGTAGAGGATACGAGCAAGGCGGCTGACATGGCAGGCGTTAAGGTACACGTACTATCCACGGGGCCATTCAAGGGGATGGGCGTGCCAGGCTCAGAGGTCACAGATGACCACCTGGCTGAGATGTTCCGAAACGTGCTCGGCCTAAATGGGATGTTCATGGAAGCGGTAAGCGCAGGGCGAGGATTAGACATGGAACACGTCCTAGCTGCGGCTGATGGCTCGGTGCATATGGGCCACGAGGCACTAGCGGCAGGACTCATTGACAAGGTACAGAACTTTGATAAGGCCCGCGCTGAACTTGTTGATGAGGTAGGAAAGCGGCGAACAGTACGCGCCCAGACGAGGGTGCGAGAGGCGCGGCTTAGGTAGAGCGCACACCCTATGTTATAATAATACCAGACATATTATGCGAGCGGAGGCAGCGCACAGTCGCTAACCACCCATAACGCATTATGGCTAACGAGCCTGCACAGACTGACACGTAACCAGAATAGAAACAGGATAGCCCTGTCTCTGGAACGTGTCTATTTTTGTGCGTATCAGGGCAAGGCAGAAAGGTCAAACTGATGACATTACACGAACTACGAGAGGCATCGGCTGATGCTTTAGATAAGGCGCGCGTCATCAACGCTGCCGCCGAAGCTAAAGAAGAGCCGCTGACCAAAGAAGATAGCGCTACAGTTGACGCGCTCATTGCGACGGCTGATAAGGCTGACGCACAAATACTGCAACTTGAAAAGAGTAACGACCAGAAGATGCGCATCGCGCAGGGACTGGATAGGCTAGAAGCATCGCGCGGCGCTCAAGTAACACCTGAGATTACCGAAGTGAAGCAAGCCATCGAAAACGACCCGAAGCACGGATTTAAGAACTTCGGCGAATTTGCGATGAGCGTGGCCAACGCCTCTAAGCACCCAGGCAGCATGGACCCACGCCTTAACGTCGGCGCGGCTGTGACCACCTACGGCAACGAGCAGAGCGGCGTGGATGGCGGCTACCTTGTGCCCACGGAGTTTAGCTCTAAGATTTATGAGCACTCACTTGATGAGGATGCATTCTTGCCACTCACTGACAATAACGCGGTCAGCGGCAATTCGATGAGCTTCCCCCGCGATGAAACTACCCCATGGGGCACGAATGGCGTGCGCGCATACTGGGAGTCTGAGGCGGGTGCTGCAACGCAGACTAAGCCAGTACTTGGCTATGACACGCTGCGGCTCAATAAGCTGATGGCGCTGGTGCCGGTATCGGATGAGCTACTTGACGACTCGACTGCCCTTGAGAGCTACATCGGAAAGAAAACGGCATCCAGCATCCGTTGGAAAACGAACAATGCCATCATCGAGGGCAACGGCTCTGGTAAGCCTCTGGGTATTACCAATAACGCATCGCCCATCGTGAGCGTTGCTAAGGAAGGCTCGCAGACGGCTGATACAATAAACGCCACCAACGTGGCTAAGATGTACGGACGCTGTACCAACCCGACGCGCGGAACCTGGCTCATCAACCATGACGCATTCCCGCAGTTGATGGTGATGAGCATCAGCAACCAGCCTATATGGACTCCGCCCGTTGAAGGCTTTAAGTCTGCACCAGGCGGACTGCTTCTCGGACGGCCCGTCATCATCACGCAGCACTGCGAGACTCTTGGCGATCAGGGCGACATCTACTTCGTGGACTTCCAAGATTACGTCACGCTCACCAAGGCGGGCGGCATCCAGACGGCCACGAGCATCCACTTCTTCTTTGATCAGGCGGTCACGGCCTTTCGCGCGGTGTTCCGCGTAGCTGGCCAGCCGTGGGCAACGTCTAGTGTGGCGGCGAACAACGGCGGCAACGCGCTAAGTCCGTTTGTCCGACTTGACGCACGCGCATAATGGCGAAGAGTGATACCAAAGTGGGAGCAACACTGACAGTTAAGTTTGTGCGTGATTCCTTGGCCCATGAGATTGGGCCAAGGGATACGCCATTTTACAAAGGAAAAACCTACCCGCTATCTGTGGCATCGGCTGAAAGGTGGATGCGTCACGGGGCAGCGAATGTGGTTGAAAGGAAAAAGAAATGAGCGGAGTAAATTCGCTACCCTCTGAGCGGGTAGCAATACTTGGCACCATCGACCCCGATGCCTACGGGACGGGGACAGTCACCAGCGACTGGTGCAACCTTGAGATATATGGCAGTGGAATGGCCATCATTCTCGCTGGTGCTATCACGACCAGCGCGGGCCTTGACGCTAAACTTGAGCAGGGCACCAACAGCACGGGCGGCAGCGCCAAAGACATCGACACCAGCGACATCACGCAGTTCACCAGCGGCGACAGCGACAAGCAGGCGATCATCAATATCCCTCGCGAGGCGCTTGACACTACTGGAGGATTTGGGTACGTGCGCTTGTCGGTTACGACCAGTACCGATGCTGTTGATTACTGTGGCGTTATCCTTGGCATTGACCCACGACACGGGCCAGCCAGCGACAACGACCTGAGCACGGTTGACGAGATCGTTACACCAACCAGCTAATAGTTTGCGCTGAGGGCGCGGGCGTGGGGTTTTGATTCCCATTACCCACCCCGCGCCTGACGCGCTGTTAAGAACTTAAACATGGGAAACAGGAGCAAACTATGAGCAAGAAGAATACAAAGGTATCCATTGTCGGCTGGGCGGCTAACACACGCGGCCATGCACCATTTGATGATGACACCTGGGATATCTGGGGGTGTAACGAGGTTGGGATGAGCGGTATGCCTGGCAAAAGGTTCACTGCTCACTACAACCTCCACACCCCAAAAGAGTTGAATAAGGAACAGTTCGCGCCTAACATGGAATGGCTACGCGGGCGTAGTGAACCTGTGTGGATACTGCCTGGGTGCGAGGCGCTAGTGCCCAACGCCAAGGTATACCCCGTCGCTGATATGTTTGCGAAGTACGGAAAGTACTTCACCAACTCCATTAGCTATATGTTGGTACACGCTATCGAGCAGGGCTACAAGAACATCGCGCTCTACGGAATCGATATGGCGATGGATTCAGAATATCAATACCAACGCCCGTGCGTGGAGTACTACATCGGACTGGCGCGCGGCATGGGCATAGTGGTTGATATTCCACCAGACAGCGCCATACTTTCATTTCCTTGGATATACGGCGTGCAAGACGCGCCAACCACCGAGGGCATAGTCAGCGAGGCCACCCTGCGCGAGAAGGGCAGAGAGTTAGAGGTGCAGTTTAAAAAGGACCAGGAGTCTGCGATGTTGCACCGAGGCGCACTGCAAATGAATGACTTTTGGCTGCGCATGGTTCGTATGAATAAGCGCGACATGGGATACCCTGAACTACCAGGCGAAGTGAGCAGAGAAGAGATGCACAAGGAGATGATGAGTGGGCCTCAATCTAAGCCTAACAAGTCCACCTAGTAACGAGCCGATGACAACGGCGCAGGCCAAGGTGCATCTGCGCGTCGTTGACGATGAGGATGATACGTATATCGGAGGCATCGTGACGGCTGCACGCTACCACCTTGAGACAGAGACGCGGCGGCAGTTCATCACAGCGACCTACGCGCTCAAGCTAGACTGCTTCCCTGGCGCGGTGCAACCACTACACCTACCCAAGCCACCACTCCAGAGCGTGTCAAGCGTTAGCTACGAGGACGCGGCAGGTGCTACGCAGACGCTGAGCACGGGCAGCTACCAAGTAGTGACAGGCACAGACCCAGGCTACATTATCCCTGAGCCTGGGGAGACGTGGCCAGTGACCGAGACAGACCGCGAGGAGGCGGTGACGGTCACATACATCGCGGGCTATGGAACCAGTTCCACCGATATGCCTGACGCGCTGATACACGCTAACAAGTTGATGGTGGGCCAGTATTACGAGTTTCGTGAGCCAGTGGTGGTAGGCACCAACACAGCTAAGCTACCCATGGCCGTAGAGGCACTGATAAGCGATTACAAGATGATAGGAGCGAAGTGATGAAGTTAGAGATTTATGAGGCGGTGTGGATTGGCGAGTACCCCGAAGGGCGCGTATACCACCCAGGCGAGACTGTTGATTTGGCTGATACTGAGTTGGCTAATAGCCACATCGCGGCAGGCTATGCGCTCGCAGCGGGCGGCAAAAAGGCCACGCCTAAAGCAGAGGCCACTGACTAGATGCCATTCCGGGCAGGTGGCGCGCGCGACAGGCTGATACTTCAGAAACCCGATAGTAGCCAAGACACTATCACGGGTGAGGTCACAGCTATGGACGATACCACCTGGACTACCGTGAGCCGCCCGTGGGGCAACGCTAAGGCACTCAACGGCGTAGAGCGCACGCACGCGCAGGCGATACACGCAGAGGCATCCTATGAGGTGATGATGCGCTACAGCGGGGGTATATTCCCTAACCGGCGGATACTTATTCCGCAACTCGCTGACGTGCTAGACAGCGCGCTCAGCAGCACCACAGGCACGAGCCTTGAGGTGAGCGTTGCGATACCGCGCCCAGACGATAGAGACTACACCATTAAGATAGACGCGGAAACACTCATCGTCACCGCAGGCCACCACACCACGGGCCTCACGGTCACGCGCGGCGCATACGGCTCAACCGCGACCACACACAGTAGCGGCGCGGCTGTGGTGCAGCATGGGCAGCTATACATCAAGGCGGTGCTACCTGTAGCTAACAAGAGATCGCAGGTGCGGGTGTTGTGCGGGGAGACTGCCTGATGGGGCTAGGAAGTAACCCGTTTAGGCGGCGTGGTGGCGGACGCAAGGCAGGAGTTTCTATAGTAACCGTAGGCGGCGATAGTGTAATTAAAGCGATGCGTGAGCTGTCGGATTCGGCAGCACGTAGTATTATGAAGCCTGCTGCCAAGGCGGGGATGAGTATCGTCAACAAGGCGGCAAGGGCTAACGCTAAAGATTTATACGATTATGACCACAACAATATAAGCAAGAGCATCGGCGTTAAGGATGTGCTCTATAAGCGCAGCGGCACGGTGGTGGTAATGGTAGGCCCACGCGCTAACTATTTCGATAATGCCACTGGGCATAGGCCATCCAATACGGCGCATTTAGTAGAGTTGGGTACAAAGAGCCACGATATAAGAGTTAAGTCCGCAGCCACGCTCAGTAATATAGATAGTGGAGTTGGTGATGGCACAGATATAGTTGCGTTTGGTAAGAAAGTGACTCACCCAGGTACATTAGGGAAGCCATTCTTGCGGCCTGCTTTAGATGATAGTCACAGCGCAGTATCTGCAAAGGTAAAGCAGGTTATACGCAAGAAACTTGACCAGCGTACCAAACGCGCTGCGCGTAAAGCTAAGGCTAAATAGATGGCACTCAAACCAGAGGACGCGGTGCGCAAGCTACTCATAGATGACTCCACCGTCTCCGCTCTAGTCAGTACCCGCATCTACCCAGCGGGCAGCGTGCCACAGACTCCGCAGCTACCCTACATAGTCACCAGTCGCGTCAGCCGTTCACATACGCACCACATGACAGCGGGCGCGGGGCTAGCGATTAGCCGTAGCCAAATAGACATATATGCCAAGACACAGACTAAGGTTGATACGTTAGCTGATGGGTGCCGTGAGGCGCTTGACGGTTATCGCGGCACAGTTACTAACGGCGCACAGTCGCTAGTGGTCAAGATGTGCCACTTGAGTAATGATATACTAGTAAGTGATGTAGAATGGGCAGGCCAGAATAGCGGCACGCCACGGATAACACAAGACTACAAAATAGGTCATAGCGAGAGCGTACCTACTTTTAGTTAGAAAGGAGTTGCTTTATGGCAGCAGATTTAGGCACAGGCACAACAATGACATTCGGCACCAGCGCATTCGCGTTTGAGTTGCTGGATGTTTCAGGCAGCGGCAACGATACACGCGAGGCCATCCAGACCAGCCACATGGGCACCACTGGTAATCATGTATTTATACCCAGTGACCTTGCCGATGGCGGCGAGTTCAGCGTCGAGGGTCATTACGGCGGCCTAGTATCGCCTCCGTCTGCTGGTGGCACAGCGGTAGAGACTATTACGATTGCTTGGGGTGGAACGACGGATACATGGGCCTTCAGCGGGTTTATGACGGAGTTCAGCCCCAGCGCGCCACTTGAGGATAAGATGACATTCTCATCCACAATTAAGGTAGCAGGCGTAATTACTAAATCCACCTAGTAACTCATAACGGAGGAAAAGTTATGAACAGGGAGCAGTTTCTAGGCGCGCAGTTCGCACGAGCCGAGCAGGTCACACTGCCTGGCGGCGACGAAGTATACGTCAGAGTTATGAGCGGCGCAGAGCGTGACAGGTTTGGCGCAGAGAGAAGCAAGGCAGGCAAGGTAGACCCGAACGGTATGGGCTACTTTGTCTGCCTTGTGTTGTCTGACGCAGATGGCAATAGGATACTCACAAGCAAAGACGTTAAAGATGTGATGACTAAGCCAGCGCCTGTGCTGGATGCCATCATTGATGCCGCGATGAAACTCAACGGCATGGCAGATGATGCTGTTGAGGATGCGGAAAAAAACTAAGGGCCAATGGAGAGCGCCAGTTTTGGTTCCTCCTGGCCATCACACTAGGCATGAGCGTAGCGGATGCGCAGGCACGTATCAGCAGCGTGGAGTTTATTGAGTGGATAGCGTTCTATCAGATAGAGCCATTCGGGCCACTACGGAATGACATGGTGGGCGCACAGATATGCGCGGTGCTCGCCAATATCAACCGTGGCAAGGGTGGCAAGAAGCTATCAACTAAAGACTTCTTATTTGACTTTCAGCCACCAGCAAAGAAGAACATCAACCACATGAAGATGATTATAGACGCAGCAGCAGCGACGGCGGGATTCTAGATGGCACTACTAGGCAAGATTAGCGTACAACTCGACGCGGTAACTAAGGGTTTCACGGCGGCGTTGAAGCGTGCCGAGAAGCCAGTCAAGGGACTGACGCGCGCCATAGGTCGGTCGGCAACTAAGCTAGCGGCATTTAACTCTGCGCTAGGCACAAAGGCTACACGCGCGCTCGGCGCGTTTTCTCGTGGGGTACTGCGTAGCGGCGTAAGGATGGCCGCTTTTACGTTGGCGCTGGGCGCAATGATAGGGATAACGATATCAGTAGCGGGCGCTATTGGCAAGTTAGTCAAGTCGTTTCAAGAGATCGACAAGGTAACAAAGTCAGCCGACAAGCTAGGGGTGTTGGTTGAGGTTATGGCGGCGCTGCGTGTAGCCGCTAGGCGGTCAGGCGTAGATGTGGATGGTGTAACCACCATTGTGCAGAGGTTTACCAGGCGGCTCGCTGAGGCATCTATGGGCACAGGTGAGGCGCAGGATGCGCTCAAAGAGCTAGGGTTAGACGCGCGCAAGATGATGATGCTCAGCGCAGATGAGCAACTTAAGGCAGTGGCTGACGCGATGGGGCAGGTAGCTAACCGTGGCGACCAAGTAAGGCTGGCGTTTAAGTTATTCGATACTGAGGGCGTTGGGTTTCTCAATACACTAGACCTTATCCGAGATGACTGGGAAGGGATAGTAGATGAGACTAAAAGGGCAGGCGTAGCGTTTGATAGGATTGATGCGGCAAAGATAGAACTGGCCGCAGACGCGCTAGACAAAGTAAAGACCCTTTTTGAAGGTTTAGTGAATACCATCAATATTGAGTTTGCGTTTGCTATTGAGGCGGCTGCGAATAAGGTGGTTGACTGGGTTGATAAAATGGGCGGGATGAAGGCCGTTACATTAGACGTAGCGGAAACAATGATAAAGGCGTTCTCCAAAGTAGCAGATATGGTTGATACCTTAAAGGTTGCATTTTTAGATGTGCAGATTGCAATACTTAAGGCAGCGCAAGCCGCGCAAAAATTACAGGATTCATCGTTCTTCTTAAAATACCAGGCGGCGCAGGCTAAAAGGATAGCGAGTGCAGTAAAGACCGTGGCCTCTAAAATAGCCACCCTCGCGGGAGGGGGAGGTGGGAGCGGGAAACACGCGGACAAGATTGCAGATGTGACCAAGAAGCGCGACGAGCTAGCGGCTAAGATAGGGACGGGCAGTGATAAGCTGCTACAGTTTATAAACGATCTACGCGATGACTTCGAGAAGAGGGCAACAGAGAAGAGCAAAGACCCTACCTCGCGGCTAACCAAAGGCGAGCCATCCAAGGCTATAGAGAAGCTAGCGAAGGCCGCAAAGGATACAACCACGAGCCTTAAGGAGATGGAGAAACAAGTGGCGGGACAGTTTGGGCAAGTGGGCAAAACTGGACGACTCGCTGCTGCGGGCGGGTTTAGTGGCGGCATTACCGCATCCACGCGCGGGGGCGGTCGCAACCAGAAGAGGCATCCCCCATCTCGGTTCTCTGGAGCGCGTCGTGCGCCACAGGGCGCAAACGCTGGCATAGTGGGGAGTCTTCGCGGCGGGGTGTTTAATCGCATGACCACTACTGAGAAGCAGTTGGCGAATGGGTCATACTTTGGCCCCAAGTACAATACCCCAGCAACAATGTCACAACAGTTCCCTGGATCACCATCTATCCCTAGTAAGAGTACTCCTGCTACACGGGCGCTAAAGCGCCCAGCGCCCCACCGGAGGGGCACGGGCCAATTACCCCAAATGACCCCGCCCGCAATACCCACGTATATTGATTCGCTTATAGCTAAGATAACCATAATGGCGCGGGCGCTACGAGATAAACGCGCAGCGATCAACAACACCGCAGTAGCCAACGCAAGTAGCAACGCAGTGAGCAACGCGAAGCGGGGCAAGACTGGCGGTAGCAAAATGTTCATCAGTACTAACGCATCAGTCAGCGACACTAAGACGCACACGTTACTTGAGCAGATAGCGATAGACCTTAGACTAGGCGCTAAGAAAGCATCAGCGGTGGCAAGCTAATGGCAGCACAAGCAGACCTATTAGACGGCACACTTAATCTACAAGAGACTCAAGGCGTAGTCACCAGCCTCACGCGGCGCTACCTCGTGACTGGCCTAAGTGACACTGACTTCTCCGTGCTTTACTCTGCGATTGACGACGCGGGCGTGCCTGCGTTTGAGACTGCGCTGCCTGGCCATGCCAACCTTGAGGTCATCGGACGCAGCGCGGTGCCTGTGCCCAACTCAACCACAATGTGCTACGTGGATGTTGAGTACGGCATAGTGGCCAGCGAGGGGCATAACTACACCTTCACGATGGACGGCACGGTATCAAACCTCACCACGCCCGTCGATAGGTTTGGACTGCCCATCGTGGTGAGCCATACATACTCCACTGACGATGAGCAGTTTCCAGGGCTGACCGAATCCCAAGGCGGCAACATCAACGTCATGGACCCATCGCTGGTGATGACGGCCACTGGCATAGAGACAACCAACCGGCCATTAGAGATAGTGCGGCGCTGGATAGGACAACTCAACGCATCGGCGTGGGCGGGATTCCCTGCGCTGACGTGGCTATGCACCAACGTCAAAGCAGTGCCGATGGACGCGAGCAGCCAAGAGAACCAGTGGCAGTTGACGTTCAGCTTTCAGCTCAACAAGTTCGGCTGGACTCCGTATGCTGTATTTACTGACCAGCGCACAGGGCGACCACCCGCCAACGTAGTGAGTGGCGTCGGGTACGTCCCGGTGAGTTGGTATCCACAGCTGAACTACGGCCACAAGTTTAGGGGGTAGCAGCGTGAGTGAGGTACGACCATGGAAGCCAGGCGACCCCATCACCGCAGACCGACTCAACCAGCACGATAAGGCTGCGCGCGACGCGGTAACAGGCGGCAGCGGGGTAGAGTCGCTACGGGTCGGCAACGATGTGGTGCTGCGCAACTCGCGTGAGCTACAGATACCTGTGGGCGCACGGATACGCGCCAAGGTGGTCAGTATCAACGATGACTACCTGACGTGCTCGATATACAACGCAGCGCAAGACTCGGATGGCAGCAACATAAGCGTGGCCAAGCCATACCTGCTACAACAGACCCCTTTTGATGGACTCAACACCACCTACCTTGATGGGCAGGAGGTGGGCTATAGCTACTCGACAGCGAACAGCTACACCCGCACAGCGACAGACCAGGACACCACGACCATCACTGAGACTCAGTTCATCACCCCTAACTATTTCGTGGGCGAGGTGCTTTGGTGCGAGCGCAGTAACACGGGGCTGACGGATGACAACAGCGCGGCCATCTATTTTGAGGATGTGAACACCGGCGCGCGCGCATGGGCGGTGGCGTGATGCCTTTGCAATCATTCACACAGAGCGATGCGGAGGCGTTCAACCAGTCTAAGAATCAGGCGCGCGACACGCTAGGCCCAGCTAGTCTGTGGGCGGTCAACCTAGACACGAGCAAGATAGATTGGATATGGGATAGCGGTGATGACCTTAATGGAGTGGCTATCGTAGGGGATGACTTGTGGGTAGTGGGCGTGGGTAGCTCTAGTTATGACGGGGCTACCACGGGTTTGGGGCAGGGCGTTGCATGGAAATTTACTGGGCTATCGAATACTGTAGAGTTATCATTGAGCCAATCGGATTTGGGCACCACTAATGGGAGTGACCAAGGACTAGCAATTACAGGAGATGGCGGCAAGGGTGTAGATTATAGCACTGATGTATTCATGACTCTTAATAATGGGATATTCTCTGACTTTAATGTGCGTGTTGACCCATCTACGGGGGCGGTTATAGATACAAGTATACGCGGGTTAGGTCTATTGCTCCCACATTATATGGGCATAACAAGTATCAATGATGACCTTACGCACTTTGGGCCTGGGACTGCGTTTGGGCAAGGCTACGGAATAAGGGGGAACGTATTCTCCACTTCGGCGGTCTGGCATTATAACAATAGCGGGCTAATTGATGACTCTGTCTCTATGAATGTGACAAACGACGGCACAAATATATGGGTATGCTTTAGTCTATCGACGGGCCGACCCGCGCACTCGCCACTGTCTAGCGTTACAGGCGCAACTTTACAACAATGGGAATCAACATCCACTGGCGCTAATGGGCAGATACTATATCAGGCTGCGCTTACTAGCGTGGGCACTTATGGGAGTAGGGCGATAACGGCGAGCACTTCAGCCATATTTGTGGCGACAGATACAAGCACAGGCATATCTTCTGGCTCAGGCAAGATTCAAAAATTATCGGTGGTTGGTACAACAGGGCAAGGGAGCACATCTGATATAGACTGGACATATGACACAGATAGCAGCATGACAGCCATAGCACTCACCACAGACGGCAATATTGTCTCAGGCAGTAATACAGGCCGAATCCTAAAACTGACAGACGATACCACACCCACACTAGACTGGGAGCGATTTTTGCCCGATAGTTCTACAGGCTCAGGAGTCGTTGTGGCCGATGTATGCACACGAGGCAACTACGCCTACTTCGCTACTGAACGGTACACCCCTTAGATGGCAACGATAGACTCCATAGTAAAAGCGGGCTACCAGGCGTGGCGATACACCTGGAGTGGCACTAGCCCGTTCCGATTATATCTAGATTGGGAGCTAGTGGATGGGCGCAGCACCACAGAGACTACGCGGGTATTCGTAAACACTGACGATGATGAGCCGCCCGTGCTGGAGGTGCTGGATGCCAACGACACAACCGAGCCTGACCAGCTACGCCACGGCGGGCGCGCGGTGTTACAGTGGCGGGATGTGGCGCAGACGGATTACTATCTTATCGAAGAAAATGTTGACAGCACATGGACAGAGATGGACATCGTGCAGCATGACGATAAAGGATACAACCAATACATCACGGAGCTGCTAGATGATGAAACGACGGCGCAGTTTCGAGTCACAGCAACGGCCAGCGATGACTCAGCGGGCCAGCCGCTACCGTTTGACCTGTTCGTGGTGCGCAATCCAGACCCACCCGACATCACTATCAGTTACAGCAGCAGCGCGGGCGAGATAACAGTGGCAGCGAGCACATAGAATGGCAACAGCACTAACCAAAGCAGACGCGCTCGGCATCTATCACACGGGCGCACACGCGGCAGGCGGCACGCAGCTAGACGGCGATGCTTGCCTGGGTGGCGAGCGGGCGTGTAGCGAGATGACGCGCATGGGCGCGCTCGTGTCTGACCCGATACCGCCAGTGGTTGTGCAGATGGCGACGGGCGCTAACGGAGCAGGCACAGCGACCATCAACGGCACAGGCACCAGTAGTCTGAAGTACACTGCACCCAGCGGCACTCTCGGCAGCGAGGTCACAGTGGCTGACGCTACGCAGGTGTTGCTTGAGGATGGTGGCGACATAGATAAGGTTGTGCGTATACTGCGCGCCGGGAGCACCGACCTTGACCAGTTCGCAGGCATGGACCTGGCGCTATCCTACCCATACAACTCACCCATCGCCCATGACAACGTCACTAGCGCGGAGTTAGCGGCAAGCCACGACAGCTACCGCGCACTCATGCTGCGCAACCACTCCGACGCAACCATCACGAGCATCGCTATATGGGTGGGCACACTTGGCACACAGCGCACAACGGACAGCGCGCAACTAGGCGCGAGTGGCGCGGGCACCATCACCACTACAGGCTCATTTGCTGACTGGCCCGATGCAGGATGGGCGCACATACTGACCAGCGGCGCAGCCACCAGAGAGATTGTATATTACACATCGCGCACCACCACTAGCCTTACAGTTCCGAGCGGCGGGCGGTCTAGGCTAGGCACTAGCGCAGCGGCGGGCGCATCAGATGATACGGTTGACGCGGTTCCTGGGATACGCATCGGGCTAGAGACTCCCAGTAATGATGCTATCCAAGTCATAGCCAGCGATACCAGCGCGCCCAGCACCATCACATGGGATACAGGTATAACGAGCGCATCAGGGTTGACCCACGCGAGCCTAGCCACAGCAACCAACCACGGCCTATGGATACACAGAGAGATACCAGCGGTGGGTGTGGCGGATGCGCGGGCAGAGTCAAAGATTCATATACAGTTTATATACTCAGCGGTCACTTACGATGACGCTATCAGTAGTTACTACCGAATAGCCCAGAGCGCCAAAGACCAGTATGAGTTGTTTGAGGGTATCGACACCAGCCCCACGCTCACCGCTACGCCTGACACGACCAGCACTGGGCTGCCATTCACGCACACCGTCACACCATCCACAGGAACCAGTGACTTTAACTACGTCGTGCGCAAGCGTAACACCTACGACCTAACGAGCCTTAATATATTTGAGCGTGCATTTCGAGTAGGCACCAGCGGTGATGACGTGGCGCTGCCACCCAGCGCACCAGAGGATACTGAGCTTGTAGATGTGGGCGGCGGAAACATCCGGGTAATCAGTCGCTATATATCAGACGCGGATACCACCCCAGCCGACACCTGGAACATATACGCACAGGGTGACGGCACCGCGCCAGTACCCGGTACAGACACGCCGATAGCTACACCGTCGATGGGCGTGGCGACGTTCCCAGGCTTATCACCAGCCATCAGCCTAGAGCAAGACATAGGACCATACGCGGCAGGCACCACGCTACAAGTTGTAGTGACCACACTGATAAGCGCGACCACATCAGAAAGCGAGAATACAGCGGCGCAGTCTGTGACAGTGGCAGGCATAGGCCCAGCGACACCAGGCGAGCGTGGAGGGTTCTTAGGGCAATGAGTATCTTACAACAAATGACACCGCCCACTATCAGCGAGACTGTATATGTTGGCACGACGGGCAACAACATACGATACGAGATGGCTCCCGGCATCACTGACTTCTACGGCGATACCGTTCTGATATGGCGGCTGCGGTATGACTCGGCAGACTGCGCGCCTGAGAACGTAGGCGTATGGACTACCTTCGGATTTAGGCAGGCGGCGGTGAGCGGCGCGAGCACCACAGACCCCGTGGAGGTAGCGTCATGGACGACGGGCGATAAGACGCTATACGTCAACGTCAACGACGTGAGGCGCATCGATATAGATGTGACGAATACAACCATAGGATGCGCGGCGATGAGGGTATCAGATACCGCGACGATGGTAGACAGCTACAGCAGCGCGCCTATCGAAGATAGCACATGGCATACAGAGTTGCAGGTGTGGGATATAGCCTCGTGGGATTTTAGGACGGGCGGGAGCCTTGATACTAGCGGCATCCTGTATACTGAAAGCAACTTCACCTGGCACCAGCGAGCGACTACAGGAGCGTTTTTATAATGGCCTATAATCAGTTTTCAACCGATGTTTATATTGATGGTAAGCTGGGCGTGGGAACCACCGCGCCAACGGCAGAACTAGGAGTTATCGGCGGAGCCACGTTTAGTTCTTCTGTTACGATTGACGGAACAGTTGATACTGCTAAAGGCGGGACCGCATCTGTATATATAAGGCTGGAGGAGGCGAGCGCAAAGCCGAGGATAAGGATGTTTGGCGGAACGCAAGCCACATTACGCCATGATGCCGGAAGCGGCAATGGGAGTATCATAGACCTAGACCCTATACCTGCATCCGGTTATGATGCACAGTTTAGATTTTTTCGAGCTACAAATACGACCGGAGATACCAAACTGCGTATATTCCCAGGGAACAACTCAGGCAGTATAATGGTGGACGTAAACGCTAAGACGGGCGACGTTGACATCGCTGGCGATTTTCAGGCTGCCGGGAATTTAATCCTTTCAGCGAGTGCGCCTGCATCATCGACGGCTGCTGGGATAGCGGGCACGATTACATACGATTCGAGCTATATATATATATGTACAGCGACTAATGTGTGGGAACGAGTAGCAGTATCAACATGGTAAGGATGGAAACTAATGAAGATTAAAGACCTACTACCGGCAGGATTTGGATCGAAGAGTGACGTAGTAAAGGCGCAGTATATTGATGCGCTTATAGCTAAGGTAACCATAATGGCGCGGGCGCTACGAGATAAACGCGCAGCGATAACCAGCGAGGAGGCTACCGCACAGATGGATAAGATAACGGCGGCGGCGTCGGAGGATATTATAGTTGTGGAGGAGGACTAGTGCTGGCGCAAGGCGGCATATTCCACACCCATAAATACATCATCAATGTAAAGTCGCTAAATGACACAATATACCTCGTTCCGTTTGGCGACATTCACTATGGCGCTCCCCTCTGCGCTACTGAGAAATACCAGCAATTTATGGACTGGGGCAAGGGGAACCCAAACGTCTACTACCTTGGGATGGGCGACTATACAGATTTGGCCAGCGCCAGCGAACGCGAACGCCTAAAGAGCGGGCTGCACGACTCCACGGTTGACACATTAGAGCTAATGTACATGGGCTTATTGGAAAAGTTTGCATTGACCATGGAACATACGCGGGGCAATTTAATAGGGCTGATCGAAGGCAACCACCACTACCGATTTATGGACGGCACTACGAGTACCAACCGCCTATGTAATATGATGGATACCACATACTTAGGCTGTACCTCCTTTATCCGTCTGGTTCTCAAGCTGAACACAATGGAAACTAGTATCGACCTATTTGTGAATCACGGGCAAGGCGGCAGCGCACGGCTGGCGGGCGGCAGCATGAACCGTGTGCAGTACATGGCCGAAATGGCTGACGCTGATATATACCTTATGGGGCATGACCACAAGCGCGGCGTTCTGCCCGACACGCGGCTTTACTTGCAAGACAGGAAAGGCGCACTCACCGTCAAGGAGAGGCAGGTAATGTATGCAAGAACAGGCTCATTCCTTAAATGCTACGTCAGCGGCAAAGGGAGCTACATCGTAGACACAGCAAAGAAGCCCGCAGACCTAGGCGGCATAAAAATTGGAATGAGGCTGCGTAGGCCAGAGCGCAAAGGGAAGCGCACGTTGTCCGTTGATATGGAGTCGATCGTATGAAGATAAGCATCAGCCCATACGAACTAGACATTGTTGAAACCCCCAACCTCAAGCGCGACGGTGAGGAGTTGAATGGGTATATGGATTCCGACGCGCTAGAGATTGGCATTGATAGCGTCAGCCCTGCGCCCATCAAATATAATACGCTGTGGCACGAAGCGGTTCACGCAGTGTTTGAGATTGCAGGAATCAGCGTACCTGAACATACGGTGGTGATTGCAGCCAACGGCGTGACTCAGATTCTAAAAGATAACCCGTGGATGAGCAGCCTATACGCGACGTCCAACCAGATGGAGTGGGATGATGGATACTCGGCAGATGTGGATGATGTGCCTAGACGCAGCAAAAGGCATACACGACCACAGCGGCCAGAGCGGCCAGACCGACCAGAGCGGCCAGACAGGCCCATATAATAGGGCGGTAGCTGAGTTGCTGTTCGGAACGGCGGCGAAGGAAAGCAACCTCCTATACTCGCGGCAACTCTCGCCCAGATTCGATAGTAACGCGGGCGGGTTTGGTTTGTGGCAGGTTGAGTTAGCCACGGCGCGCTACCTCCTCGCGGAGTTTGTGCGAGGGCGCGTCGTTGAGGCGCGGTGTCATGAATTTCTATTCGGAAGAGATACCAGCGTGCCTACGGACTGGGCGCATAAGATTAGCGATGACCGACTCGCGGGCATGATATGGCGCGACGCGCGGCTGGGGGTGGTGTTGGCGCGGCTAAAGTACTTGAGCATACCCGCTGTGATACCCTCAAATGACAGCAGGGTAGAGCGAGAGTTTGCGCACGGAATATACTGGCTCAGGTATTATAATGGGTACGGGTGCAACCGCCACCACACCAGAGATGAGTGCGTTGATCAGTATGTTACGTCTTATCAGCGGTTATGCCTGCCAGTGATAACTGAGGTGGGGTATGATTGACATTGAGCGGCTGAGTATCGCGGCGCTAGGTGCGTTGATAGGTGCAATTGTAGTGTGTTTGATTATTGGGATGGATAGGGATTTGTAATGGATGTGGGAACAGGTATATCAGTTATGAGTGTATGTGGCGTGATAATAGCTGCGGTGGTGAAGATGGCACCTGTGCGAAAGAACGGCAATGGAAACGGGAACGGATTCACAAACATGGAACGGCGAGCGGGGCATGAGGCGCGCCTTGTTTCGGTTGAGAATACATTAGTGCGAGTTGGTAAGAAGGTTGATGATGTAGCGGAGGATGTATCCTTTTTGAAAGGGATGCTGAAAAAGGAGAAATGAGCATGGTGAGCTACGGGCAAAAGGAATATAAGGCAACCATCACACTACTTAAGGTGTTGGTAACGGCACTACCTGCGAGTGCGGCTGGGTGGCTATCCACCGTGATAGCTGACCTGCCTGCGGAGGCGTTGATACCCGCCATCGTGGCGGCGGTGGTGGCGGGCGTGTATAGAGGTGTGAGGAATTGGGCAAAACAGAACACAGGAGTAAACCTACCATGAATAGGGTGCTCATAATTTGCGCGGTCAGCGCTCTATTTTTGAGCGGCTGCGCGCATACAGCCGTGCAGTTTACCGAGACAGTGGGCGTGGGAGCTAACACAGTAACCACCTCGTTCAAAAGCAATAGCGCAGCATCATGGGGCAGTAAGCAGCAGAAGGGTACAGGCTCAGCCGATTACAAGTTCGGCACATCACACCTACAGGTAGGCCAGAGCGCAGAGGGCCAGGTGGGCGGTGACCCTAGCGCAATGCTTTTAGGAATAGTCAACACCGCAGTTGGTGGGCTAGTGCAGAGCAATCAGCAGGAGCCTGCCACACAAGGGCCGACACCTGCCGAGATGATGCAGATGATAGTTGAGTTGCGCGAGAGTATTATGATGCTGCGCGCAGACCCCTTATAGTTTCCTCCGTGGCGGCGCTCCTGGCGCTCCCTTCACATAGCCCGCAGCGAGAACCAAAACTCGCTGCGGGTTCTTTTTTTGCGATTGACACGGCGGCCAATTCTATGTTATATAATTAACAGCTACAAAACATGGGAGTCGCCACGATTATAACTTACTGCACCCGCTGCATAATGCCAGACACCAAGCCCGACCTTACGTTTGATGGTGATGGCGTGTGTAGCGCCTGCCGCTACTACGAACAGCGCACCCACATTGACTGGCCAGCGCGCAAGGCTGAGCTAGGCGAACTCCTCAACAACTACCGAAGCACCACCCACTACGACTGCATAGTGCCTGTGAGTGGTGGTAAGGATAGCCACGCGCAAGTCATCACCATGCTTGAGATGGGGATGCACCCGCTGGCGGTCTGCGCCACGACCTGCGCGCTCTCTGACCTTGGGCGACGCAACCTTGACAACCTCAAGCGCCTCGGCGTTGACTGCGTAGAGTTCACGACTAACCCCGTCGTCAGGCGCAAACTCAACCGCATCGGGTTAGAGCAAGTGGGTGATATATCGTGGCCAGAGCACGCGGCAATATTCACTATTCCAGTGCGCGCTGCGGTGGCGTATGGTGTACCGCTGATAATCTGGGGCGAGAACTCACAGCGCGAGTATGGTGGGCCAGCGGCGGCGGCTGACAAGACCACACTAGACCACGCCTGGCTCAGCGAGTACGGCGGGCTACTTGGTCTGCGCCCCTCGGATATGGTGGGGCAAGACGGTATCACGCAACGCGATATGCTGCCATTCAGTTACCCCAGCGATGCGGAGCTAGACATGGCGGGGGTTACGGGGTTATTCCTTGGGCACTACCTACCGTGGGATGGACGCGACAACGCGCACGCAGCGGGTAAGCAGGGGTTTATGCGCTCGCCCGCTGCGGTTGAGGGCACGGGTTTTACCCACGAGAATCTTGACAACCTACAGACTGGCATCCATGACTACCTCAAGTTTCTGAAGTACGGCTATGGCCGCGCCACTGACCTCGCGTGTATGCAAGTGAGGAGCGGCGAGGGGACGCGTGACTGGGCGGCGATGCACGCCTGGATACACGAGGGCGATGTGCCTAGCACATACCTTGGCGTGCCCACTCAACAGATACTTAGTGGCATTGGCTTGTCAATGGATAAGTTCGCCGCCATCTGCGACGAGTTCACAAACCGCGACTTATTCGTGTGCGACGATGACGGCGCGCTGCACAAGGACCGCGACGGCAACCTAGTCAAGGTGAGCTACCCAAGCTACGTCCCCTGGTTTGAGTACCATTGAGCCTAGCCACCCGCATCATACCCACCCTCCTCTGCCGTGGCGACAAGCTAGTCAAAGGCAAGCAGTTTCGTGGTGACCGCCCTATAGGCTCGGTGATACATGCCGTGCGCGTACACAACATGCGCAACGTGGACGAGCTGATACTACTAGATATAGACGCTACCGCCAAGATGCGCGGGCCTGACCTTAAGCATGTGCGTCGCGTCGCTGACCTATGTGATATGCCATTAACCGTGGGCGGGGGCGTGTCCACAGTTGACCACGCACGGCAACTCCTCGCGGCTGGTGCTGACAAGGTGGCGGTGTGCAGTGAGGCGATAGGTAGGCCAGAGTTGATAGCTGAGATGGCCGACGCTTGCGGGAGTCAGGCGGTGGTTGTGAGTGTGGATGTAACCGACGATGGCGAGGTTCGTACACATTGCGGCAACCGCCTCGCGCACTGGAAACTAGGCCAGATACTAACCGAGGCGCAGGTACTTGGCGCGGGCGAGATATTACTACAGAGCATAAGCCGCGATGGCGAGATGTGCGGCTACGACCTAGACGCTATAGCATTCGCGTGGGATATAGTCTCTATCCCACTCGTCGCGTCAGGTGGCTGCGGCACTCCTCGCCACATGGGCCAGGCGTTACGCGCTGGCGCTGACGCGGTAGCTGCGGGTGCTATGTTTCAATTCGCAGACTACACCCCAGCGATATGCGCTGAGGTGCTGGCGAAGGGCGGCAGGAAAGTGAGGCAGCAATGAGCACGTTAGTGTTGGCACTGGTGATACTCTTTGTAATGTGGGTATTTATGATATCGGGAGACAATCAATGAGCAGCCTATGGCGCGGCCAATTCGGTCGCAAGTACACCGACCGCAACCCAACATGCGCGGCAGCGGTTGACACGCACTACCGTAAGACATTCGGCATAACGCGCACCGCACTTAACGAGCAGTTCCTACAGCGCGTGCCACTAGATGCGCGCATCCTTGAGGTGGGGTGTAACGTGGGCGCGCAGCTAGACGTGCTAAGGGAGATGGGGTACACAAACCTCTACGGAATTGAGCCGATGGAGTACGCTGTCGATAAGGCGGCTAACCCCAACATCACGCAGGGCTATGCCAACGCGATGCAGTTCTCTGATGATGCGTTTGACTTGGTATTCACCAGTGGCGTGCTTATCCACATCAACCCAGCCGAGATACACAAGGCGATGCGCGAGATAGTGCGCGTGAGCAAGCGGTGGGTGTGGGGCTGGGAGTATTACAGCGACGAGTATAAGGCGGTGATGTATCGAGGTGAGGACGACGCGCTTTGGAAAGCAGACTTTGCCAACATCTACGCATCGCTATTTTCTGAGCTGGCGCTGATGCAAGAGGTGCAGGTGCCATATAAGGAGGGCGAAGATATAGACACGATGTATATGCTTGAACAAGGAGGCCCATACGATGAGTAAGGTAGTCTGCATTATCCAGGCGCGCATGGGCAGCACCCGCCTGCCAGGCAAAGTGATGGAGGATATCTGCGGCAAGCCGATGTTGCAGCACGTCATTGAGCGGTGTAAGCGAGCGCACACCGTACAGGAAGTGGTGGTGGCGACCACTAACAAACACAGCGATAGCCCTATTCATAACCTCTGCGATGACATTAATATTGAGTGCTACGTGGTGGGTATGTCTGTGAGCGCTGAGGGTGATGTTTTGGGCAGATACTACCACACTGCGCGATGCCTGGCGGCTGACGTTATCGTGCGCGTGACGGGCGACTGCCCACTGGTAGACCCAAGCATTATAGATGAGTGCGTTCGGCGGCACATCGCTGCGGATGGCGCGTACACCCGCACACCTGACGGCTACCCAAAAGGCGCAGATGTGGAGGTGTTTGGAATTGGGGAGTTGGGGGATGCTAATGATATCGAGGCATACACTAAGTGTTCGATCTATGGTAAGCACTGCCGCGAACATGTGACCCCTAGCATGTACGACCACCTGCCGCGCTACGATATAACGCAGCGGCTGTGCGTTGACTACCAAGAGGATCTAGATGTGGTGCGTGAGGTGTTCCATGCGCACGGGCCTGCTAACACATTCACCCTCAGCGAGGCGTGTGTGTGGCTAAACGCCAACCCTATGATAGCGGCTATCAACCAAGGAGTAGCCGGTGATGATGTGCGGTAATACGGTATTGATAACGGGCGGCACTGGCTCGCTCGGCAAGGCGCTCACGCGGGAGTTGTTAGACATCCACCAGCCGCGCAAGGTAATCATATTCAGCCGTGACGAATTGAAGCAGCACGAGATGCAGACGGGTGGATACGATGATGAGCGGCTGCGGTATTTCATTGGCGATGTGCGCGACGTGGAGCGGCTCAAGATGGCGATGAAAGGCGTAGATATTGTTATACACGCGGCTGCGCTCAAGCAGGTGCCTGCCTGTGAGTACAACCCAGAGGAGGCGTGCAAGACTAACATTGACGGCGCGCGCAACATCGTAGCCGCCGCCATCTATCGCGGCGTGGGTAAAGTGATGGGCATTAGCACTGACAAGGCCGTTGCACCCATCAACCTTTATGGCGCGAGTAAACTCGTTATGGAGAAGGTACTATGCAACGCTAACAATTACAGCGGATACCTACGACCACGGTTTAGCTGCGTGCGCTACGGCAACGTGGCAGGCTCACGCGGCTCGGTTATACCACTGTTCCAACAGCAGGCGAAGTCAGGCACTATCACCATCACCGATGCGCGCATGACTCGTTTCTGGCTGACGCTGCCACAGGCGGTGCAGTTTGTCATTGAGTCTATCAATGGGATGAAGGGCGGTGAGGTGTTTGTGCCGCGCATCCCTTCGGTCAACGTCGTGGATATAGCTGAGGCGGTAGCGCCTGGGTGCGAGATAGAGTACACGGGAATAAGGCCAGGCGAGAAGCTACACGAGAGCCTAGATGATAACTACACTAGCGACACAAACGAGGAGTGGTTGAGCGTTGAAGATGTACAAAAGTTTTGCATGGAATACCCGCCTAGCCATTAATGGTGGCGAGTCAGTGCGACGGCGCACCCTCCCCTACGGGCGGCACTGCATCACCGAGGCAGACATTGACGCGGTGGCTAAGGTCATGCGCAGCGACCACCTCACCAGCGGCCCCGTGGCTGAGGCATACGAGGCAGCGTTTGCTGAGTACGTGGGCACACGCTATGCCGTGGCGGTATCGAGCGGCACGGCTGCGCTGCACTGCGCGCTCAAGTCGGTGGGGGTGGGCGCGGGTGACGAGGTTATCACCACGCCCATCACATTCTGCGCGACGGCCAACGCTATCGAATACTGCGGAGGGCGGGTGGTGTTTGATGACGTGAGGGCGGATACTCTCAACCTCAAAGATACGCGCAGTAGGCAGCGTGACGGAGCGCCTAGACTCCCCATCACGCTGCCTATAGACTTTGCGGGGGTGCCTGGTGTATGGACAATGATGATAGATGGCAACCCGCTAATCGTAGACTGCGCCCACTCACTAGGCGCATCGCGCAAAGGAGTCAAGGCGGGCGCAAGGGGCACAGCCTCAACATTCTCCACCCACCCATGCAAGGGTACGACCACAGGCGAGGGCGGCATGGTCACTACGGATGACGAGGGCGTAGCCCAGTTCTGCCGCGAGTTCCGCAACGTCGGAAGGCGCGGGCAAGAGATGGCCATGCTGGGGTACAACTACACGCTCAGCGATATCAACTGCGCGCTCGGCCTATCGCAACTCAAGCGTATTGATGATAGCGTGCGGATGCGGGCGAAGATAGCGCGGCGGTACGATGAGGCGCTGGCGCGTGACGAGCGGATAGAGCTACCCACCGTCCCTGATAACTGCACGTCGTCTTGGCACCTATACGTGATTCGACTCAACCTTGATAAGCTAGGCGGCACAACCCGCGACCAGATAGTTGATGCGCTGCGCGCTGAGGGTATCGGCGTGGCTGTACACTATCGCCCAGTCTACCACCACTCCTACTACCATGCTAAGGGCTACCTCGGCGGGCTGTGCCCCATCGCTGAGCGCGAGGCTGAGCGGGTGATTAGCCTACCCATATGGCCAGGGATGGCAGAGGTGGATGTGGAGGATACAGTGACTGCGCTACGCAAGGTGCTGGGCGCATACGAGAGGGAAATACCATGCAAATAGCAGGACGCGACATCGGGCCAGGCCACCCCGTCTACGTCATCGCCGAGGTATCCAGCAACCACGGCGGAAGCTACGAGCGCGCTGCGGCGCACGTCATCGCGGCCAAGAAGGCGGGTGCTGATGCGGTCAAGTTCCAATGCTACGGCGCTGACGCGATGACCATTGACCACCCTGACCTCGTGGTGCCTGACGGTATGCCGTGGGCAGGCCAGCGGCTGCACGAGCTGTACACACGGGCGGCTACGATGACGACCTGGCACGATAGCCTGATGGAACTGGCGAAGGATGCTGGCATCCATTGCTTCTCGTCAGTTTTTGACTCGGCTGGGGTTGAGCTGATGGATAGACTCGGTGCGCCTGCGCTCAAGGTCAGTAGCTTTGAGTTGTGCGACCTTGAGCTACTGCGCTGCGTAGCGGCAACCAAGTTGCCAGTGATAATGAGCACGGGCGTGGCGGGCGTTGAGGAGATCACAGATGCGCTCGTGGCGCTAGAGCACGGCGGGCCACGCGCCCTCCTCCACTGCGTCAGCGAGTACCCAGCGCAGGAGGCGCACATGGACCTGCGGCGCATCGCGGCTATGGCTGAGGCATTCCAGGTGCCAGTGGGCCTCAGCGACCACTGCAAGGCGTGGGGCAGCACGGTGCTGGCGGTCGGCGCGGGGGCGTGTATCATCGAAAAGCACATTACCTTAGACACTGGCGACCAGACAGAGGACGCGGGGCACAGCCTACCCGCTTCGGAGTTTGGCAAGATGGTGAGTAATATACGGCACGCCGAGGGCATCATGGGGCAGGGCGTTATACCAGCCACGGGCGAGGGGGCTGCGGGCTACGAGCTGCGCAGGTCGCTATATATAGTCAAGGATGTGGCTGAGGGCGAGGCGCTGACGGAGGCCAACGTGCGCAGTATTCGCCCAGGGTATGGCATATCGCCACGTCATATAGGCAAGGTGCTGGGGTGTAGGGCGGCGCGTAACCTCAAGCGGGGCAAGGCGTTAGCGTTTGAGGATATTAATTAAAAGAAAGTGCTTGACGGGGGGCATTATATAAGATACAATAGAGCTATTGAAGGAAGCATACAACGAGGAGACACACAATGGACATCAGCAAAATCAACAACACAGACTACATGACAGACGAGACTTACTAGGAGTAACACCTTGACCACTGACAAGACACAAGCTGGACGGCCAAACATCTACGACAAACGCATGGCCACCTACACCGTCACGCTAGACCGCGCCAGCGCAGACAAGTTGAAGGCACTAGGCAACGGCAACCTCTCGGCAGGAACGCGGCAGGCTGCACGTCAATACAACGGCTGCTCGACTGGGCAGCAAAACTGAGGAGGCACAACATGGCACAGGTAATACCACCGACCCACTACTACGCGGCGAGCTACCCGTACGGGAAGTGCAGCGACGCGCACCGCCGATACATCTATTCATTCACGAGCAGACTTGCACGCATCGCCTGGGTAGCTGAGAGCAACCGGTGGAGACACCAGAGCGGCTACCGCGAGAAGCTATCACCAGACGAACTATGCCGATCCGAGCACGCGATGGAGATGCGCATAGTCGAGAACGTCAGACCCCGCAGGAAATCGCGGTAGGGTTTAGACGCTGCCTGTTGCAGTGTCTCCTCGCCCCTCGCTGGTAGTACCTGAGATAGTCCCGCCAGCGAGGGGCAATAGAAAGGATTGAAATGCCCAAGGTAAAGCCAACACTACTAGAGCGCGCAGCGGCAGGTGAGTGCTCTTTGGCCGACTACGATAGGATAGGCGATACGTGCATAGACTGCGCGTATTGGTACGAGGTGAGGGGCACGGCCTGTGACGAGCACCTGGGCTATAAATACGAGACATATGTAGAGATGATCTGTCGCCAGTGCGGCATCAACATGGGAGGTGATTAAATGTTTGAACGGGCAACACGGAACGATATTAAGTTACGCATGGCGCTCTTAGGGCCATCGGGAGGCGGCAAGACATACACCGCCATGCGCATAGCGCGCGGAATCGTGGGCGATGAGGGTAGGATCGCCGTCATTGATACCGAACGGGGCAGCGCGCGTAAGTACTCAGACCTTACCGCATTTGACGTGGTGGAGTTGACATCTTTTGAGGTCCAGCACTACATCGACGGCATTGAGGCGGCGGTGGACGCTGGCTATACCGCACTCATAATAGACTCGCTGAGCCATGCGTGGGCAGGGCCGGGTGGCTTGCTGGAATTTGTTGATAATAAGAAGCGCCAGAACACTAATAACTTCACAGCGTGGCGTGACGCTACACCCCTCCACAATAAGTTAATAGATGCAATACTGGGTGCTGATATCCATATCATCATCACCATGCGCACCAAGATGGAGTACGTCGTTGAGAAAGATGAGCGTACAGGCAAGGCTATCCCTAAGAAGATAGGGATGCAGCCGGTGCAGCGCGATGGACTAGAGTATGAGTTTGATGTCATCGGCGATATTGACCTGGGGCACTACCTCACCATCAGTAAGACGAGGTGTACGCCACTCACTGATAAGAGTTTCCATAAGGCGGGCGAGGATATCGCCAGCATCCTACGTGATTGGCTGGGCGCAGGTGACGCTGTAGGTAGACCCCTTCCCTCTCTGCCTACCCCTTCCCCAACACCTGCGCCCCAGCCAGCCCCAAAACCCAATGCTAAACCTACTAAGTCGCAAGAGCGCAAGGAGTGGCTCGACAATATGGCCTCCATCTGCGCGGACGCGGGGGGGGTGGATACGGTCAAGGCGCGGCTCAAGGCGCACGGATGCAGCGCGCTCAAGGATGCCACGCCAGGCATTATGGCGATGGTAACTGAGGAGCTAACTGAGGCGATGGCGCTGGCGGCGGCGGAGTGATGCACGCAGGCAACATAACCAAAGACACGGCAGCACGGCGCGTATACCTAGCGCTCTGCGCCCACCGTGGCGAGTGGTTGATGAACATGGACCTCGCCCATCTAGCACAAGTCAACCTTAGCCTCAGCACAGTCGTCAGCCAGGTTCGCAGCCAGATACCTGACGATATGGAGTTGCACTGCGAGCAGCGGGGCAAGCGATGGTACTACCGACTCGCCTACAAGGCGGAGCAGATGGGGCTGCTATGAGCAATCCAGTGGTGTGCGGGGTGTGTGGTGATATCTACATAGTTGACGATAACGCAACCCCCACGGCTAATGGGATGTATAGCTACTGCTCTCCCAAGTGCGCCAATGCGGATGGTGACGCGCGCACTATGATTGATGACTTCGCAGGAATCGCCGACCTGGCGCAGGGCGAGTGGGATGTACCCCAGCCCACGGTCTATAAGCAGTGTAAAAAGGATGAAAAGGCTAATGTTGGCGCGTATAACCCCTGCACCACCGCCGAGGTGGATGAGCAGCGCATCGCGCTTGAGATAGCCATGAGCGGAAGCACAGACTACGACCATCTGAGCGATGATGAGTGGGAGGATGCGATTAGCGTGCTCAGTGGCTACCACACCCCGATGGACGTAAATGAGCGCAAGCGCAGGTGGTTAAATCGCACGGCTGAGGGTAAGGCAAAGCGCTATGTTGTAAACCGGCGATACCGCGATAAGCAGTCGGGATCATAGGATGGCTGAGATTAATAGAGTGAGCGATGCAGAAAAGGTGGTGGATAATGGCTAAGCTAGGGCTGCTACAGACAGTCAAGTTCAAGAAGTATTCGCGTCGACTCGGAATGTGTGATGCCCACGCGCTAGGCCACCTTGAGATGCTTTGGATGGTTGCACACTCGGCGGGGCATGGTAGGTTTGCGGGGATTGAGGACATAGAGATCGCGGCAGGGTGGTGCGGTGACGATGGTGAGTTTTGTGCGACTTTGGTAGAGGTGGGGTTCCTTGATGATGTTGGTGAAAAGTATGAAATACATGATTATAGAGAACATTGCCCTAAATTTGTAAAGGATAGATTGCGCAAAAGGGAGGTAAGGCAACCTTTGTCCGCGACAAACGGAGGACAGTCCGCGACAAACGGAGGACATGACGCACAAATTCGCAGAA